>VYLQ01000042.1_pt1 | contig 66570 bp, 61 predicted proteins | sample 5115351 | NCBI WGS metagenome assembly VYLQ01 (sample SAMN12291776, study PRJNA351875) | freshwater metagenome | isolation source: freshwater lake | place: USA: Michigan, Lansing Lake | collected 2013-08-14 | reverse complement strand
CATGCCATAGTTGTACAAGCTGCCTTCGGTTACTCTGGTAAAATTCTTCTTGTCTTCCTGTGGGATGAAGTTGTATATCTTGGCCATCAGGTGGGTCTTGCCGCTTCCGCTCGATCCCTGGATAAGCGCGTGCAATGGTTCTCTCATCTTGTGTGTGATGGCGATGGCCATTAAAAAGATTCGGCTGTTCTCTTCTCCCACTACGCCAGCCCGACCGATCAGATCATTCCAGCGTTTGATTAAATTCGGCTTGCTCAAAAATTCTTTCGCTTGCTTTTCGAACTGTAGTGAGATTTTGTTTTCCTTCTCCACCGGAGCCTTGGCGTAGGTGGACTCCCTGTGTTGTTCCAAAAGTTCGGTGAACAATTCTAAATCCAGTTGTATCAAGTCAGCTCGCAGTTGTAATTTCTCGGCCGCTTCTCTGGCTACTCGCTCTACTTGTTTGTCTTCATATAAATCAACTTTGCTTCTGCTCTTCCTGTTATTCTGTGGATGCTCGATATCTAAACTTACGCGCATGCTGTCCCAACCTACGCTAAAGCTTCGGTTGGCAGGAGCTTCATTGCGTAATCCGCCTTTTACATAATAGTTCGCTGATAAGGTTCTGTAAATAAGTTTGAGGGGATTTGAACTGTCAATTTGTTGGCTTGCTGCTGCTGGATTTTTTCTTTCAGTTGAAAAAATAAAAGCTGTTCTCTTCTCGATCAGGTGTGAGAGGATCTCGCTTTCGTGTGATTGCACTACGCTATTGATGTCTTCACCCTCTGGTGTATTGATCGAACTTATTTTTATTTCTGGTCGTAGTTGGTGTAGTTTGTCAGCGATTCGCTTTGTCCCTTCTCTGCCGGCTTCATCGCCATCAAAGAAAATTACTATTTCCTCTAATTGTTTTAAATCTTTGATCGCCTGTTCGTGATCAGTTGTAAACCCATTTGTACCATAGCAGGCAAGTATTTTGTGATCGGTGTATTGTAAAAGTGTTGCGGCATCAATGATCGCCTCGGTCAAGATCAATTGCTTTGTATCTGCTTTCGGATAAGTGGGGTAAAGCCCTTTTCGGTTTCGGGCGTAGAAGTGCTTTGCATCTTCATTATTATAAATACTCCGGCCGTAAAGGCTAACAATCTTTTCTTTCTTATCTCTCAGCGGGAAGATTATACACTGCTTTAAGTTCTCCCAGGTTCCGGAGTTAAAACCAACTTCCGCTTTCTCGATGTTGCGCTCTTTCAGGTAGGCTTGTGCTTTCTCGTTTTTCTTTAGCGTGGCAGTGAAGACTTTAAACAACTTCTCGAACGGTTGATCCGGTTCACTGTATCCTGCCAACTCTTTTGCTTTTAAAATCGCTTCGTGTTTGGTGATCCCTTCTTGATGAAGAATAAAATCAATTACATCTATAGCCTTGCCATGAAGCTTACAGTTCGATGAGAAGCAATGAACCGTGTTCGTCTCCGGGTACACTTGCATGCTCGGGGTCTTGTCGTTATGGAAGGGGCAGCAAAGGCGGTGATTCTTATCGGCTTTCAGGCCGTAGTGATCGAGTACCTGATGGATCGTCAACTGGGATTTGATTTCGGATATCTCCATAAATGAAAATATTTTTCGTTCTGACTTATCAGTCGTAAATCTAAACGATCAATCCCAAATACACAAGCCTGATGTTATTTGTTTGTGATCTATCAGGCAGCTATTTTTACGAAATCAACGTTTTTAGGTCATTTTAAATACTTATCATCATGGCTTTAGCTGATAATATGATGCTCCTGCGCAAAAAGAAAGAACTCTCGCAGGCCGAACTCGGAAAAATGATCGGTACTTCCGGGGATGTGATCGGGCGCTACGAGCGCGGAGATATTTCTCCTTCTATCGAAGCTGTGGCTAAAATTGCTGATGCCCTTGAAGTATCTGTAGACTACCTGATCGGCAAAACTAAAATGGAGTTGGATAAAAATACCATGCGCAGGCTCGAAGACATTTCAACCCTCTCTGATGAAAACAAAAACTTCGTGCTCAATATGATCGACATGGCATTGAGGGATTTCAAAACAAAAAAAGCATACGCTCGATGAAAGAAAAAATTCAACGCAGTCTTTGGCCGGATTTGCTCAAAGGCTTAGCCCTCTTTGCACTCTCTTTTCCCTTTACTGTTGTCGCTATCTTAAAATTGATTTACAATGCTGCCAGAAGCAGTGATCTTACCACTGGTATTGGTGACAGTGTAGTTGGGATATATGAGGAGTATGCGTTTATAAAATTCATGTGGCCCATTTCTCCAAGTCCTTCTATAGACGCTGTTTTTACTTTCGGTAATTTTATGGGGCTTGCTGTGCTGATCTGCTCAATTGTTGGATTGGGTTGGATGAATCGAGCAAACTACAATCACTCCCGTCTGTTGGATGCTAAGCGAAAGGCTGAAAAGCAAGAACTCATTGACGACTTCAAAAAATAAAACCCACAGATCAAACCTTCAGATTTTGATCTGTGATATTTTGGAGCACTACATTGATGCAGTTACTGATTTCTACATCACATTTCCATCCAAGCTTCTTTATCCTCATTCGTTGCAACGGAATGGTTACCACGATAATCTGAACCAACTACGAATTTATTTACCTTAGATGGCCTAACGTAAAAAACAGTATCCGATCCATCTAGAATAAATCTGACTCTACACGAATCAAGATTACAACAATAGGTTGCTTTCTTAGTATACTTTCCTGTTGATTTACCAAATAAAAAAGATTCTTCAGTTACGACTTCGTTTTCGATTTCAACGCTATAAGATTGCCCAGCCTTAAATACCGAACCTTGATAAATTTCAATTTCATGACTACAGGGGGAATGACACGATACAATCATAAGAAAGATACCCAACAAAATTTTAATGTGCGAGTTTTTTCCTGTGCGCCAAACGCATGGAGGCACTACATTTTTTTCCATGCATCTTTATCCTCGTTAGTTATTATCTTAAGTCGTCCAAGATAATTCGATCCAACAACAAATTTTTTGACCCGAGATGGTTTAATATAGAAGACAGTATCAGCTCCACCCAAAGTGAATCTGACTTTACAAGAATCGAGATCACAGCAGTAGTTACCCTTTTTAGTGTACTCACCTGTTGACCTATCAAATAGAAAAAACTCCTTTACAATTATCTCATCCTCAATCTCAACTGTGTATTTCTGACCTGACTTAAACACAGGTCCTTGGTAAATCTCGATTCCATGATCACACTCAGGCTGGCAGGAAAATATTGATAAAATCACGAACAAGTATATTGCAAGAGGCAACTTCCTTATGTGGTTAATATGTGATGGGATGGATACCAGCATGGGATCAATTTTTCTTTTTAGGCTTGTTGTCTCGATTTTGATAGATGATCTCTGCCTGATTTCCATTTATCTTATAGCCTTTCCCTCTATTGTTAAGGTCTTGCTCCAAAGTGTACTGACGGTATGGGCCTGAATACATAACATTATCATTATCTGTTCCTTCCTCAATGACTTGATCTCGATCTCCCCAGGTCCACATATTTAACCATGAAATTTCGTCAGGATGAACGAGTCCACCTGTGTGCCCCGTTTCATGGGACACAGTTGTTTTGTCGCTATTTTCTCCATCTCCATTTATCGCCCAAACCTGTCTTGAATTAATTTTAATTTCACGACCCCCTATTTTAGCATCACCAGCTACATTAGAAGGAAGGTCATCTGTGATATTTATTAAATGCTCATTGTCTTTGACCTTGCCATCTTTAGAAACTCTCATTTCAACTGTGACCGAAGTTGTAACTCCTCCCTCATCAATTGTAAAAGTGTCTTGAATTTGATTCGCCATATTTACCGCTAAATTCACGATATCTTCCATCGTAACAGATTCACTATTGTTCACTACCGCTGCCTGAAAGGTGATATCATAATTAGTTTTTCCGTCCTTCTCATTTTTATTTACAATCCAGTCCCTTCCATCAGGATCAATAAGAAGTATAGGATTATCTGCAACATAATTAAATGGAGTCCAACCAAAATAGCTATCTGAATGAGGATCGATTGTCGAAAATCTCCCCAACTCTGGTTGATACATCCGTGCCCCATAATCCAACCACCCAAGATTTAATTCGTCTTGCAGTTCTTTGCCATTGTACAAATATTTTTGTTCGATTGAATTTTCACGCGAATTGCTTACCGATTGAAACCCGAACGCATAATAATCATTCGTAGCCACCACTGGTGATTTCGTTTGTGTCACTTTCAAGTCATCGAAGTAAACTTCCACCGGAGTTGCGTTTTCGTTGCTTAACCAAATATACACATATCCTGCATCTGTTATATTGATGGTCGGAGAATTTACCAACTCATGGGCAACATCCGTTCCGGTTTCTTTACCTGACGTGGTGATTTGTTTAAATCCACCCGTCACTCTTACATAGTTCCGGTCAAAGATCAGCCAGTTTAAATACGCCTTCGGTGCTCCGTTGTCGGTCTTGGTTCCCAGCAATCCGGGGTAGCTGGCATTGAACGTAGATGTGCTGCTTGAATAAGAGATTCCGTCATACACCACTCCCGTCGTGTTTGCTGCAATCTGGCTCATCAACGTAGACAGTGTTCCCGTCCAATTGGCGCTGTTCGGATCAATGTATTTGGCATACACTTCAATGTTAATTACATCGCCCGGCATTACGCTGATAGATTTCGCTAAGCCGTATTTTTCGTTGGTCGATCCATTTAACCGCTCAGCATACCCGATGCTTGCTCCATTGGTCTTATCCAAAATCGTGGCATTGACACGTTTCGCATTCGCATAGCGCAAGAACTGACTTTGTTCTGTAGTTAAGCTCGCGTCTTCCAATGTAGACGTTTCGGATACTACTTCTACTTTCGATGTAAATGTCAAACGTGCGTTACCCAAGTGATCTTTCAGGTGGTATTGATATTCTGGTGATGCTCCTGTAGTGACAATCCTACCCTCCTCGTGATTCACAAATTGAAGAACGTTGTTTTCATAAATGTATTCACCTGCGTAGTCCGTTGTTTTGGTTACCACATTGCTGGCATTAAACACTTCCTGTTTTAACTTTCTGCCGGTAGCATCGTAGGTGTATTGAATGTACTCACCAGTGCTCTTGGTTACCTTTGAGGGTAAATTCAAGTGGTTGTACTGAATGGCATTGGCTGCCGTCAATGATTTGTTTTTGTCGGACACCATGTTGCCGTTCGCATCGTACGCATAATCATCCACGGTGGTGCTTGGGTTGCCATCGATAAATCCGGCATTCGCATCACCATTGTCTTTTACACTTCGCAGTCGGTTGCCGGAGCCGGCATAATTGTACACCAAATTATCCATCCACCCACTCGCTCTGCGGTCGTTGCGCTGCAATGCCGTGATGTTTCCATTCAAATCATATTGATAGCCGGTCTCTGCAAGCGCTGCGTTTGTTGGTGACGTCCATGTGGCAGCTTTCTCTTTGAAGGTTGAACTCTGGATGCGGTTCATCGGGTCGTAGGTGTACACATACGCATTCTGTTTGGTTGTACTCAACCCAAGACTGTTGCTCCACGTAATCCCGCTGATGTTACCGTTAAAGAGTGAGGTATTGCCGATGCCTAGGTCATTGTTGTAACCCAAATTCATTCCAAACAAATCTCCTGTATCATCATTAGTGGTGCCGTTGTTTGCCAGCGTGGCATCGTTCATGCTGGTCAGCCAACCTCGGATATTGTAACGATAGTCTACACTTTGCTTGAAGGTGGTGCCATCTGTCGAGTGCAATTTCTTATCGACTAACTGCCCTACCTCATTGTATTCGTTTTGGGTGAGCAATACCGGTGTTGCTCCATTCACGCTGTGCCATGTTTTCAGCAAGCGCCCGGCGTGGTCGTATTCAAACGTACGGGTTGTTGTCTTATCGGCTGTTGATGGACGCCAATGGATGTTTTTTGTCACCAATACTTTGCCTGAAAAATCGTAGATATTGGTTGTGCAGTCTTTGCCGCCTTTATGATTATCCACTATTGATTGAATAGTACGGTACTTATCATCATAATACACGATGTTCAACAAAAAAGCGGTAGGTGTGCTACCTAGTATTTTGGTTTTCGAGGCGGTTACCTGTCCCTTTACCTGCTGGTTCCAAGTAGTTGCCTGTCCACTCAATTGGCTAGGGCGGAATTCATTGGCCGGATCGTTGCCGTACAATGTTTTGAAGCCATAGTCATCGTAATAGGTTACAGTCAGGTATTGATTTACATCGCTTACCAATGGAAAGCTCTTATTATCATATCCATGTACGGCTCCAGTGCTGCTAAATGTCTCGTACCAGTTTCCATTGTTGGTCGTCAAATTATTGTAGTAGCTATTCACTACTCCTTGCATAGCTGCTTGATCGATCGAGCTGTCATGCGTATAAATTCCCGTCATCACCGGACGATTCAATGCATCGTACTTGGTAAACGTCCATTGGTTCTGAACGCGTTGGTTGCCATTCTGCGTCATCACCAGTCGATCTCGGTTGTCGTACACCATGTACACCCAGTCGGCTCCCGGCACTTTCTTGTGGCTCATGCGTCGGCGGCTATCGTATTTGTACAAAAAGGCAAATTCGTTGAATACATAATTTTGTAGGCTCTCCACTTTCGCACTCTTATTCATCATGGCCGAGCAATTGCCTTGGGTGGCCTGCACGGTGTAAGTGCCTTCTGCACTCACGCTCCACGAAAGTGTATAACCTGTTCCGGCAATTGCTGTGCCGCTGTTTACGCCGTTCAATAACAATTGGTAGTTGATGCCAGTCTCTGAGCCACTCAGTTTAAGACTCGCGGGTACGGTTGGCGAGTAGGTTCCTCCTCCGCTAACATTAAAAAGTGATGGGAATGGGGTAATCGTAGCAGCTACAGCCGTGCGCGTCGTGTTCTCACAGTTGCTACTATTGGTGAGGCTCACATAATAGGTAGTAGTCGCACTTAGCGAAGGAGTTGTATAGGTGTTGGTCGTAAGTCCCGCTGGGCTGGTTTGCAATAAGGTGCCGCCTGTGGAGGCGCTGTACCACTTAAAGGTACCTGCCGTAGAACTGTTGGCGGTTACTGTAACGGTGCCTGTGCCACATCTTGAACCGGCTGTGACGGTTGGGGCTGTCGGTATTGCGTTAACGGTGGCTGTTATGGCCGTGCGAGGGGTGCTCTCGCACGTGCTGGTGCTAAAGGTCACATAGTAGGTGGTCGTGGCTGTAAGTGATGTGGTGGTATAATTATCGGTGGTTACTCCCACAGTGCTGGTGCGTAGCAGGGTACCACCTGTTAGTGCGGTGTACCACTTGAAGGTGCCGGCGGTCGCGCTACTGGCCGCTAGTGTAACTGTTCCTGTACCGCAACGGAAGGCGGCTACTGGTGTGGGGGCTGTTGCTAACGGATTGACGGTAGCGATAACAGCCTTGCGAGGGGTGCTCTCGCATGTGCCGTTGTGGAATGTTACATAGTAGGTTGCTGACGCACTGATCGATGGTGTGGTATACGTGTTGCTTGTGGCCGAGGCACTCGTCTGTAACAATGTGCCGCCCGTCAGAGTAGTATACCAACGGAAGGTGCCTGTGGTGGTGCTGCTGGCGCTAAGCGATACGGTACCAGTACCACATCTACTTCCGTTCGTCACACTTGGCGAACTGGCCGGTGTATTCGCATTCACCGTGGCGGTAACCGCAGTGCGTGTCGTACTTTCGCAGCCTACGCTGTTTGTTAGACTCACATAATAGATTGTAGTCGCACTCAGCGATGGGGTGGTGTAATTATTAGTAGTTAGTCCCGATGTACTGGTTTGCAACAAAGTGCCGCCAGTGGAGGCACTATACCATTTAAAGGTTCCTGCCGTAGAACTGTTCGCGGCTAACACGACCGCGCCTGCTCCGCAGGTGGAGCCTGCGGTAACGGTAGGTGCTGATGGAATGGCATTTACGGTGGCGGTAACTGCTCTTCGGGTTGTACTCTCGCAGCCCACACTGTTTGTTAGACTCACATAATAAGTAGTAGTCGCACTCAGCGAAGGGGTTGTGTAATTATTAGTAGTAAGTCCCGCGGCACTCGCTTGCAACAACGTGCCTCCGGTTGAGGCGCTGTACCACTTAAAGATACCTGCCGTAGAACTGTTCGCGGTTAATGTAACGGTGCCTGCTGCGCAGCGTGAGCCTGCCACTATGGTCGGGGCACTTGGAAAGGCATTGACCGTTGCAACGATGGCGGTGCGTGGAGAACTCTCGCAGGTGCCATTGTGAAAGGTAACATAGTAGGTAGTGGTAGCGGATAGCGAACCAGTGGTATAGCTGTTGCTGGTACCTGAAGCGCTGATCTGAAGCGCGCTGCCGCCGGTCGATACGCTGTACCAACGGAATGTGCCTGCGGTAGCGCTGCTCGCACTCAACACCACTGAACCCGCGCCGCAACGGCTGCCGGAGGTGATACTCGGTGCTACTCCGCATTGGGAATATCCTGTGTAGGCAATGAAACTCAGCATTACCACAGCTATCATTTTTTTTATCTGAATCATCATAATCTGATGTTGCTAGTTGATGTTAATCTTTTTTAGTCTCTCTCTTTTTACATGCCGAGACTCAATTGGCACTCAACGATTTCACAGCCTCCGGCGGCAATACCACTACCAGATTACCCAGTGCATCGTAGATGTAGTAAGTGATGGCGTATTGGGTGGTGCTTGCCTTCACTTTCTTGCACAAGGTGCGCCCGTCTTTGTCCACATATTCTACTACTTCATTGTTATGTTCATCGTACGTGCGGTTGGTCATCAATTGGCCTGCTGCATAATAAACGTTGGTTCCGGTGAGTGTACCGGTGGCTTCATCGTAGGACAGTTGAAGTACTTCGTTGGCGCTATTCAGTTCATAGCGTTTCTTCACGGTGTTGTCGGCCATGGAATAAGGGTCTGTGTTGGGTTGCCATGCCGTTCCGGGGGCTCCCTGTTTCAACACACGATTCAAAGGCGAAGATTCCAACACGGATTGACTAAAAGGTTTTGTATCGACTGCTATTTTATTCAGCGCATTGGCGTAGGTAGTGGGCACATAGTTTCCGTTGGCATCGATCAGGTTGTTTTTGTAAACTCCGTCGTTGCCGGTGGTTACGGGCAAATACTTGCGCACTTCCCGGCCAAAGTCATCGTACACCACCGGTTGCACAATGTCTTGTTTCGTAGGTGAGCCTTGGGTAGTTACGCTTTGAATCGGTCTCCCCAATCCATCTACATACTGAATAGCCTGCGCCCGTTTGCCAGTGGCCAGGTCCGGTATTTCAGATTCAACTTTCACCGGTTCCATCAGCGTGTTGGTCACGATGTAATTCATATTGATGCCTTCAAATTGTCCCAGTAAAGTAGTGGAGGTAGTGGCGCTGCCGGTAACGCCCGTCTTTGTAACGGTGAGGGTATAATTACCGGGTGCAGAGGTCTGATACGTTTGCAAGGAAGAAACTACCTGATTGGAAGGATTTTTCCATTGATAGGTAGCAAAACCACTCCCCCCATCCATCGTCACTTTTCCAATGGTGATCCGCGGACTGGACGATACGATCACAGGGTTGGCATGTAGTGTAGCTACAACTGAAATCGGCGATCCGGAACAACCCGTAGCCGATGGCGTGATGGTGTAGGTGGCGGTGCCCGTGCCGGATAGTGTCTGCGCAATCACGGCTCCCGATCCGGCTAGTCCACCGGTTGCATTGGACTGTGCCACCGTCCACGCAAAAGTAGTTCCGCTCACATTGTTCGGATTGGTAAGAGCGATGTTCGTGCTTTGCCCGGAGAAGATCGCCTGATTGGATGCCGATGCCGTGGGTAAGGGTTTTACACTGGCCGTCACATTGATGGGTGTTCCGTTGCAACTGCCACGGGTAGGTGTGATACGGTAAACAACGGTACCCGTTGTGTTGGTAGTGGCTGTCAATGTTTGATTGATCGTAGTTCCACTTCCTGCAGCGGCTCCGCTTACGTTGGTAGCGGTAACTGTCCATGCAAAGGTGGCTCCGGCAGAGCCGGTAATGGCAATGGATGTTGGTCGACCGGAACAAATCGTTTGTGCGCTTGCACTCACCGTGGGTGGCGTAATATCAATATACGTTGTAGCCAATGCCGTGCTCCAGCAGCAGGTGGTACCACTTTTGAGTGCGCGTAAATAATAGGTGCCACTGGCAGAAATAGTTAAGGTTGCCGCCGAGCCTAAACTGGTACTCGTACCGTTGGGATCTGTTTGCCAATACCAGGTATCTGCACTCGGAGATGAGGCTCGGGTAATCGAACCTGATCCACAGCCAGTCACATACGAAAAAGTGGTAGAAGGAGCTGTCACCGATCTGCAGCTTACGGTTACCGTTGGAAGTGTATACCGAACGGTGGCCCCATCGCGAAGTGTTACAATGGCCGTGCCCGGGCAATCAAATCGAATGGAGGCGGAATGATTCAAGCCCGAATGGGTTTCGCTCAGAACAGTCCCGTTGGTTACCGACCAGTTGGGATTTGACAGTACCACATCGTCGTACAAGGTAAACGTGTTGGTGAAAGAGGCAAATGCGGAAGTAGGCCCTGTAATGGTTTGCGCACTAGCTGATAGTATGCCAATAAATAGCATCAGCGCGGTTAGGTAGAAGGATGGCTTTCTCATAGAATCAATTGACAGGACTAATGGTGGTCACTCGAAATCGTGTTTTCATGGCCTTGGGATTGCCGGCCGTTAAATCGATGGTGATAAATATTCCGGAGGCCGTGCGTTCAAAAAGCGCGGTACCCGACAAATCTCCTTGTGAAATCTGGTAGGTGCTATTTCCAACGGATGTGATGTTGGTCCATGCACCGGACTGACTTACAATGTTCAGCATAGTGGTAATGGTCTTGTTCTTTTGAAACCATTGAATGGGCTGCTGCCCGTTGGTTTGAAAAGTGCATTGGTAGGCAAATGATTCGTTCGTCTTTAGATCGGTCATTTGATCTACCTGCCACACCAGTGGAGCACTTGCTATATCTTGAGCGCATACGGATTGAACACAAAGTGTAATCACACATGCAATGAGGTATTTCATCATAAGGGTTATTGCTTGTAGTTGTATTGAAATGTTTTCAGAATCTGACGGTCATTATCTTTAATCAGGCGTAACCGGTTAAAGGGATCGTACTCATAAAAAACACTTCGGTTGTTAGGATCGGTGGATGATAGAATACCCGCACCCGGTCGGTGGGTAAAGGTGCTCATCATAGCATTTTGTGGCGCAAATCGAATCTCATCCACCTGATTGGACAAAGTAATTTGATAGGTTGTTGCTGCACTGGGTGGAATTAAAGTTGTTTGCAACGTCCATACTCCACTTAACTTCTGCCAATAGGTTAGTACATACGCCTTATTGGGCGTCAATCCGGTCAGTAGCTTTGAAAAGCCGGTGGTGCTACTGTACCGACCGGTGCGGCTTTCATCGACAGTGGAGTTTCCTCCTTGCTCTTCAAAAGAAGTATGAAATATTTCGTTTGCCGAAGCATTTTTTACTTCTGCTATTAACATCTGTCCATTATAGCCCCATATAAAAGAAACCCGGGTGTCACCTTCTCGCGAAATCTCCGTTGGATTTCCAAATTCATCGTATTGGTGGTAGCGGATTCGATCTTCCAACGGATTGGCTCCACTGGAAAACCGCATGCGGTCGGGTACAATCATCGTATTGGTTCCGGACGTAAAGGTTCGGTAATCGGTGTGCTGCACAAAATCCGGCGAATTATTACCATACGTAGATTCGATCTTAATAGGCTCCGCAATTCGATTGGCGGCGATTAAATCGGACCAAATGGGCTGAGAATGATTGGCCGCTCGCATCTCCGATGGATAGTAGATACGCGCCGTGCGAACTACTCCATCACTGCCTTTGGTGCGCGTACGTGTTATTTGATAATGGCTGGTGTTTTCATACAAGTTCCGTGTATATTTAATCAGGGAATCCGATTGCGAATAAGTGACGGCCACACTACTGTCTTGCTTTACCCACCAGCGCGAAAAAAGGTATTGTTGCTTTTTATAATCTTGGCCGAAGTGACGGCAGTGGATAATGTTATAAACTCGTCTTAAAACCAGCACATTACCTGTATAATTTCCGTGGTGAGCATACACATCTGGTATTCCCTGATTTCGAAATTCCATGAATTTAAGTCTAGCCGGATGCGAATTCTTAAATGGAAAGTCAGAATCTGTTAATCCTGTACTCGTACAGGAAAATCCAGAGTGTGTTCTACCTGCTAATATGGTTCCTAAGGCATCCGTATGGTATCCTGTATCACTAAACAGGATACCTTCTAGACCACTATTAACACAATGCGTAACAACCCAACCATTCTCTCCCAAAACATAAAGTGGATGATCCAATGAATAAAACTCCTCATTCGGTACATTATAAAAAGTTTTTACCGTCACATCTTTTAAAGTGGACTTATTGGATGCGAAGTAAAATCCAACTGTACCAGGAGCTACCGTAACCTGGCTCACATAATTTCTTTCTTGTTGCAACAACTCTCCGTTCTTATTATATATCCATTTTTGTTTTACTTTTCCATTGAGCAGGTTCTTTTTTGAAAACCCACCACTGTAATTATCCACATTGTCATAGAAGCGAGTGACCGTGTATCCATTATTATTTCCTTGACGATCAAAGGATATTTCAGAAACGACGGGATAGGTAATAAAATGATTCGATTGAATTCTGTTTGATCCATACCGATGAATCGAAGAACAAACCTGAGTCGACATCTGATATTCTTCATCAGCCATCTTTTCAAATGATTTTGCCTCTTCAAAATTTATCTCGGCATGCAACGTGCCGATCGCTTGCATCGCAGAAGACTGGATAAAGCCAGTTGTAATTGACGCGGGCGGCACTGTTCTTAAATCACCGTAATAGAAATAACGATCCGATACGATTGATTGATCAGTATCCTTGTCCTTAATATTAAAAATACGAAGTCCTGCTCCATTTGCCTGTGTAACCGTGGACGTAATTGTTTTCGTACCCATGATGCGAACGGATATATTCGTTGAAGGTATCGTATTTAAAATCATAATGCGATAATATCCTTCTTGCAGTGTAATTGGCTGATCTAAGGTAGATCCCTGAGTATATCCTTCGTACTTAAAGTATATTGCTCCTCCATTATTGTATAGGTCGCAGAACGTACGCAGTTGTTTTCCATCGATCCCTGCATAATAGATAGCCACAAAATGCATGTGGTTGTTAGGGTTATCATTCGGATTGGAGTTGGCAATATCTAACTTAAGCCGATATGGATGGGTGGTAGCCACTGCCGGTGGTACATAAAACGAGGTTTCCACACCACGTGGCGAAATAGTGGTTTTATCATCGCAATGTGATCGTAGGTAAGACATGGGGTCTGTTTCGTCGGCACCACCCACCAAGCCCGCTCCACCAAGTTGATATTCCTGATCGAAGGATGAAGAATACGTAGTAGAAGGTAAGGCGTGAGGTTGATAATAAAATTCACTGGTTCCCCCGGTAGGGTATTGTATTTTCGTGAGCGAGCCTGCCTGTGTGTGGGTAAAACTTGGAAACCGGTTAGCACCCACAAAATCGAGGCTTCCATAGTCCAAATCATAGTTAAAAGGAATTAACGTAGTGTTTTCATTCATTCCATTGTAGTAGCCCCAAAAATCCTGCGCCATTGATTCGCGCGATGGGAGTTCTAATGAATTGTAGGTAAAGACATATTTCTGAGGAGGAATGGTGCTGGTAGAACCCGCATAGATCTCAACATTGTCCAACCGTAAACGGAGCATTTTTTCTACCGTAGAAGGCGCCCCGAAATAGGATTGATTCAACTTATACATGTTTAACAGATTCCCCATTTCGCCATAAATCAGAATCTGATTCAATGTGTTTTTACCTGCCAGATCAAGCCGCGCAGCACCCATGAAAAAGTCGGCGCGAGTTTTATTATTGATCGAAATTGAGGAAAGTTCTTTTTGCGCGATCTTATAGGTTGGGCTGACCGATATAAGCATTTCATCTACTCCGCACGGATACCAGTTTGGAGCATCACTCGTTGGAAAGTCGTTTCGTGTGATGGCGCGTCCTGCTAATTGTGGTTGTTCCCAGGGAGCAAGCGTATTATAGTTGAACACCACGCGATCGCGATTATTTTTAGTGGCAACACTTGTAAGCACCCAGGCAGAATAATAAGACCGTTGCCCATCGGCACCGTCCTCATCATAAACCCATGTTTTTTCTCCCTCAGCAAATGTGTATGTAGTACCGGTGGCATCTATAATTTCCCAACCGGTAATTACTTGCGAGTATCCCATGGTTTGAAAAATAGGGGTTGCCTTTATTTCAGGCGCTTCGATACAATAAGCCGTATTGTTGGTATAATCGATATACAGCGTACCCGATATACCCAATGCATTGAATGAATACGTATCCGGTTGTATCTCATATTTTAATCCCGTAGGTTTGGTAACCTCATACATGAAAGAGAAATAGCGAGTAAGCTGCCCCGGAGGATAAATAGAAGCCCCATTGCCTTCTCCATTATTAGGAGTAGCTGTAAAGTCACGCACAAATTCATAGTCTGACTTAACGGTTGAATGGTAAAACGGTAAATAACTTATGGTGGCTCCGATGTAATCATCAGGTAAACCATTCACCTGTCGCGTAACCATGCCTCCTGCATTCAAACTCCAGCCCAAGCCCACAGATGTAGCGGTTTGTTCAACCTTAACTCCTGATGCATCGTAATTCAATGACACGGGCACTTGAATTTCCCGCCCATTTAAGTTGCCAATAGGAATGCTGACGGAGGGTGTGCCCGAATAAATATTGGCGGGTGTATTTCCGTACTTCGCAAAAGCTTGCGCCTCGGGTGAGGGCGGTACTTTGACCAAATCTTCCACTTTAGGAACGGCGTACTTGGAATTTTTTCCACCGGCATCCTGACCAAATGCGTGAATACTTAAAAGGATAAGTAGACTCGCAATCGTAATTTTAGACATCTTCATAAAATTTATTTAACCTGAAATTGATTCATTATCAAATAGTCACAAACTAATATGTTCTGTACGTTTAATCTTCTTTTTCTTCAGCGGCATATATACCATTTTGAAAAAACAATAAAATATAAGAACAGATAAGAAATTTCTTACCAACCGATTCAATACTACTATGGGGATCAAAAGTTTAAATCACTTACTTACTTTGACGGTTTCTGCCAGGGGGTGCAGAGGAGGGTTACCTGTTCGTAAGTAATGCGAGATACTTTGTTATGTTAATACAATAATCGCATTTATTTTTCAGATTTACCAAATTGAACCCGAAATAATTTGACGAATACTGGCAATACCGTCAGAATTTCGTCAATGTTAAACCTTGACAATCGGAAGGATTCGTCAGTAAATTGGCTAACTAGATGTATTCTTAAACGTATCCTATTATAAGCAGCCCCAATGGGGCTACCGCATTTAACCGAAATCTTGCAATAGAAATTCCATTGCATACGAAGTAAATAACAGATGATCTTACCAGCGATCAAGGGCAATCACTCAATAGACGCTGCTCATCTATTACCACCTTCTTCGCGGCGTAGTTCTACGTGGTGCAGTGCCGAAGAGCATGCCAAATACGCCGCGCACAAGTTCTTTCCCAATTTGCTTGGTGATGGGTGAGTTGATGACTTCTTCGAATGTGCTTTTTTCTGCGCGTGTACTTTTTGCAACGGCAGGTGCTTGTGTCTTTTGCTCTTTCTCTTTCTCTTCTTCCTTTTGCGCCGCCGACTGAATGCGCTCATTCAAAATTTCAAATGCACTCTGCGGATCGATAGTCTCCTTGTATTTTTGATACATCTCCGATTGGTTCAGATGTGTTTTGTACTCTTCTTCTGTCAGTGGCCCCATGAGTGAAGCCGGTGGTGCCAGATGCGTCAGTACTGTTTCGGTAGGAATTCCTTTTTCATTCAACACGGTGATGAACGCCTGGCCAATGCCCAACTGGGTAAACTGTTGTTCCAAATCATAAAATGAAGTTTTCGGAAATGTCTTCACAGTATCTTTCAACGCCTTTACATCATTCGGAGTGAAGGCGCGTATCACATGGCTCACGCGATTTCCCAATTGCGACAACACCGATGGGGGTACATCTTGCACCAACTGGGTGCAAAAAAATATCCCCACTCCTTTTGAGCGAATCAATCGAATCACTTGCTCAATCTGATCCATAAATGCTTTGGGCGCATCTTTGAACAGCAAGTGCGCTTCGTCTAAAAAGAAAATCAACTTGGGCTTATCCAGGTCCCCAGCTTCCGGCAGACGCTGATACAATTCAGCTAACAAAGAAAGCATGAACGTTGAGAAAATGGCGGGCTGACTTTGCACGTCGGACACGTTGAGTAAGCTGATTACGCCTCTCCCATCTACCTTCTCCATCAGGTCTTCAATATCAAACGATTTTTCACCAAACAACTGGTTTACGCCTTGTTGTTCGAGCGCAACAATCTTGCGCAACATGGTGCTGGCGGTAGCGGATGAAATTTTTCCGTAAGCCTCTTTGATTTCTTTGGCGCCCTCTCCTTTCGAAAGGTAATTCAACACTTTCTTCAAATCATTCAAATCGACAATCGGCAGTTTTTTATCGTCGGCATATTTGAACACGATCATTAGCACACCCGACTGCACTTCGTTTAATTCCAACACTTTACTGAGTAACACGGGGCCAAACTCACTAACCGTGGCACGCATCTGCGCACCTACTTTCCCGCTGAGCGAATACAATTCTACCGGAAACCCATCCGGGGCATAGCCCGTCATGTTCAATGCTTTTACTCGCTCGGTGATTTTGTCGTTGGTGGTTCCGGCTTTGGCCAATCCGGAAACATCGCCTTTCATATCGGGCATAAACACAGGCACACCGGCGGCTGAAAGTTGTTCGGCCATTAACTGTAGTGTGCGTGTTTTACCGGAACCGGTAGCGCCTGTAACCAGACCATGTCGGTTCATCATCTTCAGCGAGAGATGTACGGGAGCTTCGGCAACGATTTGCCCCTCCACCACGCCGGCCCCTAAGAAAATACGGCCTCCTGCAAATGTGTACGATGATTGAATTGCGTTGATAAATGCGTCTTTTGACATAACCGAGGTTTTAGGTGTATTCTATACTTTTCGCAATGCCGTTAAGGTAAGCCCTTTTTTATACCTCGTCTTATTCCTCTCGATCAAGTCGAGCTTAACGTAACGACATTGATACTTTTCGTTTCAGAAGCCAGTCCGTTTGCGGATCGTCTCCCATTTGAAACACATGTTCACTAAAGCGCGTGAAGCCGTGCTTCTCATAAAATTTCTGTGCTTTAAAATTGCGCTCCCACACGCCGAGCCACATCCACTCAAACTGATGCTCGACGGCATACGCCAACGCACGCTCCATCAACAACGCGCCGGCGCGAATGCCCTGATGGGCGGGATGAATGTAAAGACGTTGTAACTCGATGTTTTTGCCGGTGAGAAATGCATCGGCCTCGTGGCTGATGCGCAGCCGTACAAAGCCGACTACCTCGCTGTGGCGACAAGCCACGAATAAGACAGAATGAGCTTCATGAAACTCGTCGGTAAACCTGGGAAGGGTGTAGTTGTCCGCATAAAATGCATCCATGTTTTCGCGCGTGTTGAAGGCCGCGAATGTATCTTCATACGAAGCAATGGCTACGTGCAAAATAGCGGGTAGATCGTGTAGTGTAGCCTCGCGTATGATGACGGTGTCCATGCTTCAATCCAAGTTACTTCTTCTCTTCGTAGTTCTGAAAGGTGTACATAACGCCCAATGACAACGCCTGACTCAGTTGCACATCTTTATCCTGTGCATTGAAGTACATGAGTATACCTCCCAAACTTACGTTGACGAACTTATTGACTTTGGCAGTGAGGTTCAGATCGAGGCGGTGGTCGATTTTGTTGGGATCAATTTTTTCGTAATCCATGAATAAGACGTACCGCCATTTCAGGTTGATATTTTCGGCAATGTCTTTGTTGAACTCGGCCAGCATTTGAAACGCCAACCACTGGAAGCGAGTTGATTCGTTGGGGTTTACACCGAACGGAGTTGGATTTGTAACAGGATCGTAGTAGCTGCCAATTTCTTTGACTATGGTGACGCGCGGAGAAAATGGAGACAAACGCAATTTAAAATAATCAGCCGGGTGGTATTCAAAGCCCAGTGCGGCGGTGATGTATGCTGGCGCTAAAAGATCGGAGATCAGTTTGGGTTGCTCCACCTGATTCGCATCTTTGATGTAGGTGTATCCACCGGCAAACTGCGATTGAAAATTGGCGGATAGGGAAAGATCCCAATGTTCACTAAGAGCCCTGCCATACTTGGTGTCCAAGAAAATGCGGTCGATTGTTTTACGATAGCCCTGGCCCTGATTGCTGACCATACCGTATGACAAGTCGATTTCATTATCCCATGAGATTTTGTCTTTCTTGTAGTTGGCTTTGTAGTTCAACATGGCCGTAAACCCGATGGAATTGACACCTCCGGCTTTCCAATTGGATGAAAAAGTAGCCTGATTGAGGTTGAGGCCGCCTTTGAAAGCCTTCTTCCAGTGGGTTAGGGTATCTATTTTTACCACCTGTGCGTGCGTGAGGGTGGCAAGGGAAAGGAGAAGGCAGATGAAGAAGGAAGTTTGAACAGGGGATTTTCGCATGGCTAGTTAGGTTGAAAACTAGCGCAAAATAGCAAACCTTGCTTACTCAGCCTATTCTACAAATTGGTAAGTTTAATTTCGTCCAGCGCCACCTCGGTAAGGGGCTTGGTGATGAATTTGATCACGAAATTATTATTGACGATTTTGTCGATGTCGCGCTTGTTATCGGAGCTGGAAAGAATGATGACTTTGCATTTGTTTCTGACCAACTCACCAAATTTTTCAAATTCGTAGAGGAACACAAATCCATCCACAATGGGCATATTGATATCTAAAAAGATGATGCTGGGTAAGTTTTCAGAATCTTTTTCAAACTCTTTGAGGTAATCCAACGCACCTTTTCCAGAACTTTTTACCTCAACACGCTTGGCAAACTTCGTGATTTCGATAATGCGCTTACTGATAAAATTATCGGTATCATTATCATCCACTAACATTACAAGATCGAGCACTTTGGCGGACGTTTCAGTCAACATTTCAATATCTATTTTCTACGTATCAATAAACTTACTCAATTCTTCAAAAATAAACTATTAAATCCAAATAACGAGAAAGATTCGATCAACAGAACACATTTGAGTAAGAATTTGATCCACTAAAATAAAAAAAAGCCGATTACTTTTTACGGATTTTTAGTTTTTCGCCCTCTTTCACAGTTAATTCTTTCTTGTCATTCCAGTTCATTATTTCTTTGATTGTCACACCGTACTGCCGTGCAATGGCATACAGGGTATCGGTCTCCTTCACGGTATGGTAGGTCTCGGTGGGGAGGTCGGAAGATGCCTCATTGGCATGTACTGTTTGGGGGGATTTACGAATAAACAAGTTGAGTTTTTGGCCGGTATACAACTTACTCTGTGCGGTAAGGTTATTCCATTCGATCAAATCGACCACGGCCACTTGATATATTTTGGCAATGGAATAAAATGTTTCGCCTTTGGCCACCGAATGGACAACCGCTGAATCATTTTCATTCGGTTGCGCCTCACTGGCAGATGACACTGCCTCTTGCGTAGGAACTTTGGCGGCCTCGGCCGGAATGGGGTTTGCTGCGGGTGTGCTTTCGGGTTTTACATCCCAGTTGAATGTTTCATTGGCCAACGCAATGGCTTCCTGGTTGCTAAAAACGATCTGCTTTTCAGGAAGCGGCTGCGTGTGGTCGGGCTGGAGCCAAATGATCGAGCTGACTTTCAATGGCTGATTGGCCATTTCTTTATTCCACTTCTTTACCTTCTTCATCTGCACGCCGTATTGCTGGCTGATCGACCACCAATCGTCTCCGATGGCTACTTTGTGCTGCGCAGTACTGGCTTTCGTTTTCTTTTTTTCGATGAAGTAATAGTGCGTACTCTCGAGTTGCTGGTCGATTTGCATTTCGTTGTATTTTAAAAATTTGGACAACGATATGCCGGCGCGGTTTGCCAGCGCGGCCATGGATTCGCCAACGGCAGGCTTGATGGCGGTAACCCCATTGATGGTTTTGGTCTCTAAGGTTGATTCTACAGGCGCAGCTTTCTTGGCCATAGGTTTGGCTTTGGCTGCTTTGGTGGAGGTGAGGGCAATCACAGGTAAGGAGGTCTCGATCTGGCCATTGGGCACTACCACCACATAAACTTTGTCGTCGGGGATGATTCCCTTCAATGCCCATTTGTTGTATTGCTTGAGAAGCTGTTCTTCTACCTCCACTTCTTTGGCTATTTCTGCCAGGGATTTGCGTTTGTTTACTTGTAAGAAGTGGGCTTTGATAGCCGCTTCTTTGTCGATGGCTTTTTCAAAAGCTACTTTGTGCGCCAGAAATTTTTTGATGTACCAGTACGTTTCAGAGGTCACTTCAAAATGGCGCTTGCCATTGTGTACCTCACCTACCGATCGTTTGACACCACCGGCTCCCATTTGATAGGCTTGCAGAGCTAATATCCAGTTATCGAATTGCTCGTTGTTCTTTTTCAGATAAAGTGCTGCACCCCGTGATGCAGAGGCGATGTTCATGCGTTCGTCTACTTCGCGATCGACACGCAGGCCTACGCTGAGAGCGGTGAAATCTTTGAATTGCCAAAAGCCGACTGCATCTGAAACAGAAACCGCATCGGCTACGAGTGAACTTTCTTGCAAGGCCAGATATTTGAAATCATCGGGAAGGCCTTCTTCTGCAAATATTTTTGAGATTAACGGAAAATATAATCGAGCACGCTCGGCCGTTACGTTGAAGTATTTGGCGTGGCGTGTCATAGCGTCCACATCTTTTTGAATTTCGCGTCTGGCATCGTCACGAATGGCGAGTGTCATGTTGGCGAAATGCATTTTATGGGGCACTTCAGGAGACTGGGCGTGTGAGGCAGCAGTTCCGAAAAAAATGAGTGCTACTGCAAAAAATCTCATCGGGTACAAAGATAGGGAAAAGTATAATTTATAAAAAGATAAGTTGCGCTGGTGCTAAGCGCTTTTAACCCGGATTATGCGTTTAGGAATTAAAGAGGTAGTCAATTTATTGACAGAACAGTCAGGATTCTATTTCATGTTTACGGTTAAACTCTTCCATTAATAAAAAATTATACCGTGAATTATTACACCCCTTCGGGGTTCGTATTGCTTCGTAAAAATAATTCTACAAATATGACACCCCGATGGGGTGTTATTTCATATCACTAATTTTCTACAAACATGACTTCATATCACTAATTTTCTACAAACATGACACACCGATGGGGTGTATTTCATATCACCAATTTCTACAAATATGACACCCCGATGAGGTGTTATTTCATATCACTAATTTTCTATGGGGAGCTGGTTGCGTGCGAAAAATTATTGATCAAACCCTCTTCGACAGGATCGTCCCGTAGGGACGAAATATTTGTAAACAAAACTATTATCTTTACACCGCCCTGTAGGGGCGGAATATTAAACTCGGATGCCCCCATCATAATTTTCTTGCTAACAGAATTCCATCGCGGAGCGGCAACAGCATGTTTTCTACGCGAGGGTCGTTCATTACAAAGTCGTTGAAGGCCATGATGGCACGGGTGTCTTTGTCTTTCTTCTCTCCTACCACCTTGCCACTCCACAACACATTGTCGGCCATGATGAATCCACCGGTTGCTACTTTGTCAAACACCAAATCGTAGTAGCGTTGGTAATTCTCTTTGTCGGCATCGATAAAAACGAGATCGAATGTTTCGTTGAGTGTGGGAATGATTTCGGCTGCATCGCCTATGCGGTAGTCGATTTGACTTTGTAAACCGGCTTCTTTGAAATAGCCGCGGACGCGTGTTTCTAATTCTTCGTTGATATCGATGGTGATGAGTTTGCCTGTCGGATTTAAACCCTCGGCTAAACAAATGGCGGAGTAGCCTGTGTAGGTGCCAATTTCTAAAATGCGTTGTGGCTTGATCATCTTGCTGATCAACGACAAAAACCGACCCTGCAAATGTCCGGATACCATGCGCGGCATGAGTACTTCGGCATGGGTATCGCGATTGATTTTTTTCAGCAGCGCACTCTCCGGTGATGTGTGTGTGCGGCAATAGTCGTCGATAGATTCAGGTATAAACTCCATGTTTTATTTCGGTAACATCACCAAGCAACTCAAGTCGCGTTCGACAAACATTTCATTGGCGAGCTCTTGCAATTGAATGGCGGTTGTCTCTTTGATTCTTTCTTGGATTTCTTCGAATGACGAGATGCGCCCCATGTCGAGCAGGTTGCGGGCCATCATAATCATGTAGCTGATGTTGCTTTCTTGCGCCATGGCGAGATGCCCCAGCAATTGTTCTTTGCTGGCGGATAGTTGTTTTACTCCGAGCCGATCGTGGCGCATTTTGGATAGCTCTACTTTGACGAGTGAAATACTTTTTTTCAACTGCGAAGGATCGGTGCCGAAAGAAATGACAAACAAACCGCTATCGGTAAAGGGAACAAACTGCGAGCCGATGGAGTACACATATCCGTGCTTTTCGCGGAGTACCAAATTCAGGCGGGAGTTCATGCCCGAGCCGCCCAAAATATTGGTGAGCATGTAAAAGGGCGTTCGCTTTTCGTCAGAAAGTTTGTAGGCCGTTCTGCCCATGGCGCAGCGCGCTTGTTTGATTTCGCGTCGCAGCTCTACTTCCTTGGGCTTGTAGTTGGTGAATTTTTTTCTTCGCTTGTCGGAGGTCATCTTGGGAATATGCCCCAGGTATTTTTCAGCCAATTGCACCACGCGATCAAATGAAATATTGCCGACACAGGTAAATACAATCTTCCGCGTATCGAGGTGTTGTTTCACAAATCGCAAAAAGTCATTTCGTGAGAAAGACTTCACGGTTTTTTCGGTGCCGAGTGTGTTCATACCCAGCGAATGCCCGGAAAAAATGGTGGCATCAAATTCGTCTTGTATGGAATCTTCGGGATCGTCGTAGTACATGGACATTTCTTCCAAAATCACCTGACGCTCTTTTTCGATTTGTGCCTTGGGAAAAATGGATTCGAAGGTGATGTCGGCCAGCAATTCTACCGCACGCTCGGTGTATTCATCGCGCAGGGAAGCATAGAAGAGAATTTTTTCCTTGTCGGTGAAGGCGTTGAGTTCACCACCCAACGATTCCAGCCGGTTTAAAATATGAAACGACTTGCGCTTTTTGGTGCCTTTGAACGCCATGTGTTCCCAGAAATGGGCGATGCCCTGATTGCTCTCGTCTTCATCGCGGCTGCCAATGTCGAGCATAATGCCGCAGTGTACAATTTTAGTAGTAGTAACCTGATTATGCACCACGCGTATGCCATTCTTCAACGTATAAATTCCGTACTCTCTCATGCTGTAAAGGTAATGATTGTGTTGTAATGGCACGTCCCAACTTCGGGCAGGGTTGCCCACCTTCGGGCAAGCATTTGGAGCGTATCATCTAAATTGAATAAACTAGCGGGATAATTCTTGGCACTACAGTTGTAATTGCACACACATTATGGAAACACAAAAAGTTAAAACCTGCTTTACCATCACCTTCACCGAAGATCAATACCAGCATGCCCGCTCGTATGTGGAAGACATGAAGAAACATCCGCAGCGTGTGTATTGGTGGGGCAAGGAAGGTAAAACCGAAGACGAATTGGTGATCGAACAAATTGCGCACCGCATTCTTTCCGGCTTCTATAACAACGAGCCATTCAAAGCGGGAAAACAAATTATAAAGATGGACAGCGCGACCTTTTAACCTTGATCCTGACGGAACCATCAGGATCAAGGTTAAACCCTGACAATCCTGACGGTACCGTCAGGATTCGTCAGAAAATTAAGTAATTCTATAATTCCTAATGCCTAATTTGGGTTGAGGTTTAGATTCGGTCGAGTACCTTTTCGATGAGGGATTCTACCACTTTGGTGGGATTCTTAGAAAACTTATTCTTCATTCGGTTGGCGATGATAGCATTCACACTCAGCACCTCGTGGCCTAACATGCGACCGAGCGCGTAGTAGCCTGCTGTTTCCATCTCAAAGTTGGTGAGCCAGAAGTCACCTTTGTGGTAGTAGTTCAAATCTTCGAGTAATTTCGGAAAGCGAATAGGCAAGCGTAATTCTCTTCCTTGTGGCGCATAAAATCCGGGACAGGTAACGGTGTTGCCGACAATCATATCAGACCCTAGCTGACTGCGCAAGAGTTCCGATCCTTGTACCACGTAAGGCATGAATGGAATGCCTGTCTTCTTTTGAATGTCATGCGCCAACCCTGTTTCAAAATCATTCATGGGCAGATCGTAGAAGTTCATCAGATTATCTAACCCAACCGCATAATCGGAAACGAGATGTGCGCCCACCGGCACATCATCTTGCAGCGCTCCTGAAGTACCGATGCGTACCACTTTCAATTTTTTCTTGCGGGGCTTTATCTCGCGTGTCTTCAAATCGATGTTGGCCAGCGCATCTAATTCCGTAAAGAAGATTTCAACATTATCGGTGCCTATGCCGGTGCTGATAACAGTGATTCGTTTGCCATTGTATTTGCCTACGTGCGTGATGAACTCACGCTTATTCATTTCAAATTCTACTTCATCAAAAAACTGACTGACCATGTACACACGGCTCGGGTCGCCTACAGTGATAATTGTGTCCGAGATATGTTTGGGCAAGAGATTTAAGTGGTAGACACTTCCATCGCTATTTAAGATCAGATCGGTCTCAGAAATTTTGGGCATTTATTTTATTTTTTGGGCGGGGTTTCCAAAAACAGTTTCGCCGGCTTTCACGGGAGCAATCACGACCGAGCCGGCACCTACTCGGGCACCCTTTCCAATGGTGACACCCGAAACGATGGTTACGCCCGATCCTATAAATACTTCGTCTTCAATCGTTACATTGGTATTGATGTTGCTGCCGACACCCACTTGCACATGGTCGCCTAGTTTAGCTTCGGCACCCAATATCACATTGGCATGAATGAGGCAATAACTGCCGATGGCGGTACCGGCACCCAGGTAACTTCCATAGTCGATAAAGTTGCCATGACCTAGTGAAGCACGAGCCGAGATGGTGGTCTTTGCGTGGATGGCGTTGACAGGCTGCACATGACGCACTTCTTTCAACATATTCACCAGGTTCTTGCGCAGTTTAATGTCGTCTAACGCAATGAAGGCTTCGCACTTCTTGCCGATTAGTTTTAAGAAGCCATCGTCATCCGTATCGCCCAACACTACTACTTCATCCAATTCGGTTTTGTGTAGTTTCTTGTCGTCATCTAAGAAACCGTAGACTACCACTTCGTTGCTTTCAAAAATCTCTTTAGCCGTGCGGCCGAGTGCATTGGCACCAAAAATAATTACCGGATTTTCCATACGGCAAAGTTAATGAAACCCCTCACCTATTTTTTAAAAAAGAAATTCGTTTTATGAGTTTATCGATGAATGGATTGTGCTGAAGTGCAGCGAAGACAAAGAAGGGTAAGAAGCCAATTCGATAGCGAGAAAGCGTACCAAAGTTGGGTGTGGACAATGCCAAGAAGATGCAAAGGGTTGCGCTGTACACCAGCAGCGGAAAAATTAACGAAATGTTAATCTTCTTTCGTAATGAGAATAGAAACGAAAGGGTGATTACTAAAATCATCAAGGTTTCGATGGAAGCGATCAAAGCGGAAGGATTTCTCGCCTCCCACACGAAAGGACGCCACAAGCCGGATACAAGAGCCAACGGACTGTTTTGCAAAACGCTCGTTACAGTCGGCTCAAGATCCGAGTAGTGAATGACATTATTGGGTGAAGATAACTCTACATATCTATCGTGATTGGCTACCACAACTAATAGTATCCTACTCAGGTAAAAATTAGGATGTGCCAATGAAACAATGGCCACCAGCACGATAAAAATAGCTGACCACCTACAGATCCATTGCCACGTTGACAACGCTTTTTTTCGTGCCACGAAAATTAAGATCGCAGTAGGAATGAGTACCACCATAAATACCGCCAACCAATAATATTTAAATACCCAAGTGAAGAACAGTGCCGGAATGATCAGCACGCCATGCCACCATTTGAATTTGCCGCCAGATGCCCATCGCAGAAAAAGAGCCGTGAGGTAAAGAATGCCCGCCAACGCCAGCGTTTCCTTTACCACCCCCGATCCCCAAAAGATTACGGAGGGAATAAAGAAGAGTGCGACAGCGGCAGCATTTACATATTCTGCTTTAAGATTTCGGATTTGAAAATAGAGAAACCAACTTCCTAAAAATGAAATCAACGAAAAATAAAGCGCACAAACCCAATAATTGTTCCCGCCGATCCAACAGAAGAAGCTGATGAACTTGACCATGGCCGAAGTGCGGTCTTCAAAGTACAACCAATGCGTGACCGTAGCCGTGTATTGACCGGTGAAAACGAAATCAACATAAGCGCTTACATCTTTTCTCGCTAAGTCTGCTACCTCGCAGCCCATTTGAAAAAAACTCCAGGTATCATTGGCCGGAGCATAATGCAAATAATAATAACCCAAAAAGATGGCGCCTGCCGCCTTGCTGATAAAAGCAAACGAAAATAAAATGGTTTGTTCTTTTCCCAACTGCCGGTAAAAAAGGTAGACGAAGCCGAGAATAAGGAGGGTGTGGAGCAACATCATGGTTTAATCAGCGATGTGCCTACCGCACAGTTTAAACATTGTCGCTGGTTGCAAAAATGATTGTATTGTTCAATCAATGCCTGCGAATCAAAGGCTGATTGCACTTGCAAGCCCAGCGAATTCCAGTACGAGATGATTCTGTTCTTTTCTGCGGGCAGGGCCTGCAACCAGTTGATCGCTTTTTCCATCAGTGCATCGTTATCGGTTTGCTTGCTATAAGCTACTAATATCGGAATGACCGCGTTAATCATCAACACTAATTTACTTTCTTCGCCCAAAGCATGTTCTTGTCTTTTGGAAGGCTTCGCAAAATGATAATGGGTTTGCCAATATTCGGATGGATTGGCATCCATTAATGTTCTCCATTGCTCTTTGGTGCCTTCAATGATTTGAGAAAACAAACCGCTTTGGCTTTGCAATAAAGTAGCGAACTGGGCAATTCGTAAGGTTGGAAAGTTGGCGGGACGCAGTCGCAGGAATTTCCATTGTGCGGGATTCAGTTTTGAATCCATGAGAGAATACTTCGTGCCGAGAAATTGATATTCTTTAAACAAGGCAGTAATGTACTCATGTTTGGTTTTGGTTTCTAACTTACCAGCTTGGCCAAACAACAAAGCTTCTATTTGCAACAAGTTATTCGAATGCTTGAGAATGATTTTGTAGGGCAACGCTTTCGCCAAGAGGAAAAATGGCTCCGAATTAATTTTGAATCCAAAACAGCGGGCAAGCCATTGATAAGTAGTTTCTTCCCAGTCGCCTTGATTTTCGTGGAGCAGTTTTTTTACTTCGTTGGCTTTGGATTCGAAGCGCCGCATCATCGCCTGATCGAGCATGGAAAGTTTGGTGATTGATGCTACGTCACCAAATGAAGACTGGCATGCGATTTTCATACTGCTGTTGACCAGCTTCGCGTATTTGCTCCACAATTCTTTGCTGACGCGGTGTTTTAATTCTAACGTAGGAATGGCTGTCCCGTCTTTTCGCATGATCGGTAGATTGTTTTCCCACACTACATGCAGGATCACATTTTCGTAGGCACCGTTGCCGGTGTGTTGGTGCGCCAGCCAATCGGAAGATTTGATGTGCACTTCAATGCTGCCGGCCCATTCCAGTTGATCAATTTTAATTTTTGCTTGAAGAAAATCAGGGCCAGCGTCGGTATTGTACGATCCGGTTTTAAAAACCGTCAGCTCCTCTCCTTCTGTCGTGCGTAAATCAAGTTTATCAAAATATTGAAATTGCCATACATAGTGAAGGAAGGACTCATTCATACCTAAAAAATTCTTTGCGATTTTATTTGCCACAAAAGCACAAAGACACAAAGAAATGCCAGAGGGGACTTTAGGAATTCAAAATGCCTGTATTACAAATATCTGAATTTATAACGCAATCCTCCAATAATTTGCGCAAACGTTCAAGGTCTACAACTATCGCAACCCTCCAAGTCCAACCCTCACTATCGAAGGTTCCTTTTCTTTCGCAAAAAATGTCTTGGAGACAAAACTAGCCATGAAGACTCAAAGGCGGAGAAATACAAGAGTGGAATTTAGGAATTCAAAATGCCTGTATTATAAAAGTCTGAAAAACCTTGGAGGATTTTATTTTTAATCTTAGTGCAAATACTTGCACAAATATGTTTTCATTTCTTGCTGAATCTTCTGTGCTTCTCACCTTTCTACTCGGGCTATGATTAACTAAAACCCCGAGTTAATATCGAATAAAAAACCATTAAGACAAATCCTAACATAGCCAGCACACCTGCACCGGCAAAAACTTCCAACCAAAAAGCTGAACCCTGACCAACAATAATGTCAACTTCGTATTCAGCCAGAATTCTCTTCAATGGTAGTTTAGTCACAATTCGCAGGCGCAACAATCCGCCCGGAAATCGGAATGGATGCATGAAAAAGAAAGTGATGATTTCAAATAGAGTCATTATTCCAAAAAATCAAACCTCCAAAAATCCAATCGGCTTAGTGCAAATACTTGCGCAAATATGTTTTCATCTCCTGCTGAATCTTCTGTGCTTCTCGTCCTGCCGCTTCAGCAAAATCTTTTCCAGACGAAGCATAGATAATCGCGCGGGAAGAATTCACCAGCAAACCACATTGTGCATTCATTCCGGCATGAGATACTGCATCAAGGTCGCCACCCTGTGCGCCTACACCCGGCACTAAAAAGAAATGATCGGGCGCCAAACCACGGATGGCGCCTATCTTATCGGCATGGGTTGCTCCCACTACATACATCATCTGGTCGGCTGTTGCCCAACGCTGCGATGCATACAATACTTCCTGAAATACAAACTTGCCATCCAATGTTTCCAGCAATTGAAAATCGTGGCTGCCGCTGTTGGAGGTGTGTACCAATAAAATCACCCACTTATCCTGAAAATCCAAAAACGGTTTCACTGAATCTTCACCCATGTAAGGAGCTACCGTGAGTGCATCAAAATTCATTTGCTCAAAAAAAGCTTTGGCATACAAGGCGGAAGTGTTGCCGATATCTCCGCGCTTCGCATCGGCGATGGTAAAGCAGTCTTTTGGAATGTAGTCTAACGTCTTTTCTAAACTGGCCCAGCCTTTCGCGCCCAGCGCCTCGTAAAATGCAGTGTTGGGTTTGTAGGCCACACAAAAATCTTTGGTGGCATCAATGATCTGCTTGTTGAATTCAAAGATCGGATCTTCAGCTGAAAGCAAGTGTGGCGGAATTTTACCTAAATCGGTATCCAGGCCTACACACAAATACGATTGTTTTTTTTGGATTTGTTCAAACAGTTGTTGTCGTGTCATAGTGCGAAGTTAACCGAAATTAGCAATAGAATCATGACTGTTCAGTCGTCAGCTTGAACCGGGTCAAATTAAAAAAGTCGGGAGGGCCCGACTATTCGTTACTGAAGTGCATCTCTAAAACCATTTTTGTTATCACCTCAACCCGTCCCCTTCTCCACCAGAGAAGTGTTGCTCTTTTTGAGATGCCCTTGATATCGATGAATCATTTATCGCACATCGCTTTCTATCACACCAGGATGCTTTTTTATATCAAAACTAAAGAAAGCATCATCGACTTTAGCATTCGGCACAAACTTCGTGATGATGTACTTATAACGGTTGCCGGATTTATCAAACATCGTCCAGTTCTGAATGCTTTTATCCTTTTTAGAAATCATCATTTTAATTTTGAAATACTGGGCATTTTTCTTCTCTGGAACTAAATCCACCTCATCGTTTCCGGGCTCCGACTTATCGCCCAAATACAAGTACTTGAATCCTTTTTTATAGATGTCAAATATTTTGATCGGGTTGATATCATCCGACTTAGGATCAAAGTTATCGATGGTCACTTCTTTGGCAGATGGAATGTATGTCCACACCGTGGTGCCATTGTTAATAATTATCTGATCTTCAAGCTCCAGCTTAAACTTCTCGCCTTTCACGGTGATCTTTCCTTTAAATTCTTCTTTGATGCCCTCTGATTCATTCACCAGCGTGGAAGTAAGGTTGGCTTCAAAAGCCGGGATGGCCTTGTATTTCTTGCTCATTGCCTCCAAAATCTCCAGCGCGTTGGGATCGTATTGGGAAAAGCCAGAAAGGGTTCCCAGACTAAAAATGGCGGCAAAAACTAACTTTTTCGTGATTGTCATAAAATATTAACTATGTCTTTCTTTTAAATCATTCAATAATTGTTCCAAACTTATATCATCCTTCACTAAAACTTCACGGGCTTTCGATCCTTCGAACGGCCCTACGATTTTAGCGGCCTCTAATTGGTCAATTAAGCGCCCTGCGCGGTTGTAGCCCAGTTTTAGCTTTCGCTGAATGAGCGATGTACTGCCCTGCTGGTGCATCACAATCAGGCGGGCAGCCTCCTCAAACAAGGCATCGCGCTCCGATAAATCAACCGAACTTACACCACCATCGTCTTCGCCTTCAAATTCAGGCAGCATGTACGCCGAATCGTAGCCGCGTTGTGAGCCGATGTATTCGCAGACTTTTTCAATCTCCGGAGTATCCACAAACGGGCTTTGCAAACGAATCACATCCGAACCCAACGACAACAACATGTCTCCCATGCCCACCAATTGATCGGCACCGCCTGAATCCAGGATGGTGCGCGAATCCACTTTGGACGTAACGCGGAATGACAAGCGCGCGGGGAAGTTGGCTTTGATCACACCGGTAATTACGTTTACCGAAGGACGTTGCGTCGCCACCACTAAATGAATACCAATCGCGCGTGCCAACTGCGCTAAACGTGCAATGGGTGTTTCCACTTCTTTGCCTGCCGTCATCATCAAGTCGGCCAACTCATCAATCACCAACACAATGTAGGGAAGGAAACGATGGCCTTCTTTTGGATTCAGCTTGCGCGAAATGAATTTGGCGTTGTATTCCTTCAAGTTACGGGCACCCGCATCTTTCAAAATCTCGTAGCGGTTTTCCATCTCAATGCACAACGAATTGAGTGTGTACACCACCTTCTTGGTATCGGTGATAATCGCTTCTTCACTGTTCGGCAACTTGGCTAAGTAATGCCTTTCAATTTTGCTGAACAGCGACATCTCTACTTTCTTGGGATCGACCAACACAAACTTGAGTTGGCTCGGGTGCATCTTGTATAACAGTGAAGTCAGGATCACATTTAATCCCACCGACTTACCCTGACCTGTGGCACCGGCTACCAGCAAGTGGGGCATTTTCGCCAGATCAATTACCATCAACTCGTTGGAAATCGTTTTTCCGATGGCTATCGGTAAATCTTTATCCGACTTTTGGAATCGCTCCGATGCCAACACCGAACGGATACTGACCATCTCGCGGTTTTTGTTGGGCACCTCAATACCAATGGTACCCTTGCCGGGGATGGGGGCGATGATGCGTATACCGAGTGCCGACAAACTCAAGGCAATGTCGTCTTCCAGGTTTTTGATGCGCGATATTTTGATGCCGGCTTCAGGTACAATTTCATACAGCGTCACGGTTGGGCCGATCGTTGCTTTGATACTTTGAATACCAATTTTAAAGTTGGTGAGCGTAGCCAGAATCTTGTCTTTGTTCTGATTCAATTCTTCCTGCGATACCTGCACTTTTCCCACTTCATATTCATTCAGCAAGTCGATAGGTGGAAACTTATAATGGCTCAACTCCAACGTCGGATCATAGAGACCTTGTGCTTCCACCAACTTTTCGGCCAATACTTCAGTGTCTTCTTTTGGTTCTTCGATGGTGAACAGCGGCTCGTCCGGCTCTACGTGCGAAGGTTCTACCTCCAACTGAATTTCCGGAATAGCGGGCTTCTCTTCATCTAACGGCTTCACCAACAACACCGGCTCCGGCTCATCTTCTGCCTGTGTGGGCCAATGATCGCGATCATCCGTGTAGGTTGGTTTGAGATCATCCCCAACAGGCACCGGAGGCACCAAGGCATCGTTGCCCATCGGCTTCGGGTCTTTCACCTGAAAAGCATTGATGGCGGTAACGTTGAAGTAGTAGATTATAAATATGAATAGCGATAAGACTAAAATGAGGAAAGTGCCGATGCCAAAAAGGCCATCGGAAAGTTTGGCCAATTCATAGCCCAGACCCCCGCTTAAAAAGCTCACTTCGTTTACGCCCGCAATGCTGTGTGTGAGGTAGCCCAACAGCAAACTCAGCCAGAGTCCGGCAAAAACAGATAGAATGAATACCGAGAAAATCGGGAGCAACTCGCGTTTAAAAACCAACTTAAATCCCAGCAAAAACAAAATAGGTGGAATGAAAAAGCCTGAGACGCCCATCCACTTGAAAATCAAGTAGTGCGAGGTGACAGCGCCATACAATCCCAGCCAGTTTTCGGCTTCCTTACCCGACTCGATCAGGCTTGAATTCCACAGGGCCTCCACCACACTTTGGTCGGCTTTGCCGGTAAATAAATAAGAGAAAAAGGCGGTAAACAGGTAAATGCCCACGATCATCAGGAAAAAACCAAACGCAAGGCTGAAGCGTGGGTCTTGAAAAAACGAGAAGTTGAACTTCATTTTGGATTTAGCCGCCTTCGGCTTCTTCTCCTTCTCGGGTTTCTTGAATGTATTCGACTTGTAGGTATTTTCGGCCATTTCAGATTTGGGCGTAAAACTAATTAAATAACACGATACTTTGTTCCGGGGCCTCTGAAAACGAGCGAAACCGGTTTCGGTAAATCGGGAACTAATAATCTTGTTACCTTGTCGTGATTAGTTAAAAAACAAGTATGGAATTAGGCATTGGCATGTTTGGCGATAACCACTATGATGAGAAAGGCAAACCACTTTCGTCCGGCGAACGCTTGCGCGAATTGATCGAAGAAGTGAAGCTGATGGATGAAGTGAGCATCGATTTCTTTGGAATCGGTGAACACCATCGCCCCGACTATGCCGTGTCGGTGCCGGAGATTGTGCTGGCGGCGGCATCCTCTGTTACTAAAAGAATAAAACTAGGCAGTGCCGTCACCGTCTTGAGTTCATCTGATCCGGTGCGCATCTACCAAAGTTTTGCCACCATCGACCAACTGAGCAACGGACGAGCCGAGTTGGTGGCGGGGCGCGGAAGTTTTATTGAATCATTTCCATTGTATGGATACAATCTCAACGACTACCATGAACTGTTTGAAGAGAAACTGGAGTTGCTGTTGAAGATCAATCAGCAAGATACCATCACGTGGAAAGGAAATTTTCGCGCAGAATTACAAAATCAGCAAATCTTGCCGCGAGCCGTCAATGATCATTTAAATATATGGGTGGCTATTGGAGGCACACCTGAATCGGTTGTGCGTGCGGCTAAATTAGAATTGCCGGTGATGTTCGCCATCATCGGTGGTAACCCGGAACAGTTCAAACCATTGTTCAAATACTACAGAGAGTTGTACGAACATTTCGGGCATGACCCCAAAAAATTGCAAGTGGGTGTACACATGCACAGCTTCTTTGGCGACAACAGTCAACAAACCGCTGATTACTACTATCCGGTTTATTCCGGACAGATGAATCGTGTAGGTGCCAGCCGAGGATGGGCACCGTTTTCACGGAGTCAATATGAACAAGGCCGCACGATGGAAGGTGCTTATCTGTTTGGTGATGCCAACGAAGCCATTGATAAAATTTTATATCTGCATGAAATGTTCGGTCTCACACGCTTCTCTGCACACATGGATGTGGGCGGTCCATCGCATGCGATGCTGATGAAATCCATCGAACTATTCGGGACGAAGATTGCGCCGAAGGTGCGTGAGGCGATTGGTAAAAAAAATTAAATGAGGGCAAAAAAATTGCGATTACAAATACCCGTGCTGCACGGCATACTTATATAATCCGATGTTGTTTTTAGCCCCTGTTTTGGCAATGATGCTGGATCGGTGGTTGTTAAACGTTTTTTCGCTGATGTTCAGTCGGGCACTGATTTCTCCCGGCGAATACTCCTGACAAATCAGAAGCAGAATTTCCAATTCGCGGTTACTTAATTTTTCCAGCGTAGGGTCAGCCGTTTTTTTGATGAGGTTGGCCGAGTTCATTAAATCTCCTTTGTAAAAATCATTGTCCACAATGGAATAAATGGCTCGCTCCATTTCTTCGGGTTCGGTGGTCTTAGCCAAAAAACCATTTACACCCAAGTCGATCAGACGCTTGATAAAGGCTTCTTCCGTGTGCATGGTAAGCATCAAAATTTTTACATCTGGAAAATGACTTAACAGAAACTGAGCCGTATCAATTCCTCCCATCACCGGCATTTCAATATCCAGCACAACGGCATCTGGCGTTTTTTCTTTGATCAATTTAATCAGCTCCTTTCCGTTGGCGGCATCTTTCACCTCGCCAATGCGACTAAATGTTTTCAATAATCGCGTCATGGCATTGCGCACCACCGTGTGATCATCCGCAGTGTAAATAGTGAGATTATTTTTCATCATCCAAAGGTATGTGAAGTGTAACATGAGCACCGCGCCCCGTAGGAATTTCTCCCAGTTGAATCAGCGCATGAATCGAGTCCGCACGGTGTTGAATGTTCCACCATCCTACTCCATTGCGTTTCTCTTCTACCGAAAAGCCGATTCCATTGTCAATTACATCTACCATCAATTGCGAAGGCGACCACGCAAATGCAACACGAAGCCATTCTGCCTCGCTGTGTTTAATGCTGTTGCTGACCAACTCCTGAATGATGCGATATACCACCAATGCGCGTTTGCCTTTCCATACGTGCGCTTCGGTTTCTTCAAAAATTACTTGCATGTTTTTTCCATCCAACCGGCGACAAAGTGATTCCACCGAAGCGGACAAGCCGGAGTATTGAAATGCCTCCGGTGTCAGCTCCCACGAAATTTGCTTGACAGTGGTAATGGATTGGTCGAGGATGGTGCGGAGTTCCTCGTGTAGCATGCGTGATTTTTCATTGGTTTCAATAGTGCGTTCGATGAACGAAGCTGTTAATTTGGCCGCCCACAATAGCGAACCAACTGAATCATGTAAGTCGGCTGCTATGCGCTTGCGCTCAGCCTCCTGACTTTCAAATTCCAATTGAATCATGCTGCGCTGATGCTCTTGCTCCATTTGCTGCTCGCGCCTGTGAGCCTTAATCATACGTCTTTGGTAGGTAATCAGGAATATAGCAATGCCAACGATCAGTAAAAGAATTACTGAACTGCCCAGCGAAATTAGCGAGATAACCTCGCCTTCCTGTAATTTTGCCATAAAGCGAGTGCGAGCAATAAATTCTTTAATATATTCAACACGTTGTGCAAAATCCAGATCGAACGATGAGTGATAATGTTGGTGGACAAGAAATAGTTGTTAAACAAAAATAAAAAAAGTGTTCCCCCATAGTACGTTAAGATGGCAAAGACAATCCACAGGGGCGGAAAACGATAGATGTCCAAGGCAGGCAACTCTTTCAATAGCCGGTAGAGGTAAACCAGGCACAAAATGATGAGCAAAATCGCAATGAAATAATTGATATACGAATTAAAAACGAGCGGAGTTTGGATGAAAAAAAAGTTGATTAAGCTGATGACTAATATCAGTGAAATGAAGAGCCACTGGTAGCGAGCCCGGAGTAAGCCCATCATGAAGAGGATAAACAGCGTCGCCTGTAGAATCAAAAAGATATTAGAGGTAATCCAATTGTTGAAACTGATTTTCTGAAGAATAAGATAAATGCTTACGGAGTCGGAAAGAATGGATAGAATAGATATCCAAACGATGATCTTAAGTGCTTTGGTTAATCGCTTCCATTGAAATAGCGCAATCAATAACGGAATAAATGCTGATCCGTAAGAGATATGCGCTATTTGTATCAATACATCCATAGTTGCAGAGTCAAAATTAATCTAAATCTTAACTCTATCCTTACTTTAGAGTGGATTCGGTGGACAATAACTCGGGCACGGATAAGACACATCAGCGATGATATTCCCACCGCCAGCCAATGCCTTTTCTCCTTCCGGTAATAAGTTTTCGCCAGATTTATCGGCACCGACCAACATCAACTGCTTCTCACCCTTGTCATCGATGCCATAATAGATGCGAATGCCTACGCAATCCGCTTCCGCCAATATTTTTTGGATGATTTCAAATCCAAAAAAATGGGCAAGGGTATCCTTCGGGTTTTTGAGTGAGGCCCGATAATTGGCGGCCCACTCCTTAGCTTTCTTCAGCTCAATGGGTGCGCCTTCTGTTCCGTTAAATGTGTAATCCATAAAGATTGGGTTTAAAGTTTACCCCAATAAGGCCCTCAAAAGGCATTTGTAACAACAGTTCATAGGAGAATCTCCTATACGAATTCAAGAATTTGGTATAAAATAAATTATACGAAGAGTTGAAATAACCATGGGAGTTTGTCCTATGCGTGGGGAAATTTCCGAAAAGGAATGAAGAGATTCGGGCATATCAAAAACGGAGGTTGCCGAAAATCCGGAGAAGAGTAGGCAGGCTAGCCAAGTCAATAATGAAAAATATTATTTTATCTCTTCTGATTTCATTGGCATGTAATACATATGCTCAAATTCGTATTCATCAAATTAACGTCGGACAAGGATGTGCCACATTGGTGGAGTTTCCATGTGCTGCGATTCTTATTGATACGGGTGGTGAGACAAATCCTCAATACAATTCTTCCGATTCATTAAAATCATACTTAGATGATTTCTTCATCAGGCGAAGTGATTTAAACTACACTCTTCAGTGTGTTTACCTGACGCATCCGCACAAAGATCATACGCTAGGCGTTCCCGTTGTTTTGAATTCACCGTATGTTATTAAAAATGCAGTCACCAACGGGCTTGAACAAGGTTCAGGAAAACCAGGGCAGATCAAATTACATCGAGCCGCTCAGGATTCAGAAGACAATTCAGACCCATTGGATGACATAGGTTTTGAAGCAATTACAACGCTTGATTTGGGAAACAACGGATTAACTAATACAGTGATTGACCCTGTTAACTGCTCAGGAGTAAATCCAGTAATCAAAATTCTATGGGGAACCTCAACAACAAATCCAGGGTGGAGCAATGGAGATTTTGAAAATGTAAATAATCATTCTCTGGTTATAAGAATTGAATATGGAAGTTCATCGGTACTCATTACCGGAGACCTTGAGGAGAATGCATTGGGTAGCTTGGTCAATAAGTATCGGAACACTAATCTTCTTGACGCTGATTTGTATCTGACTGGACATCATAGCTCTAAGAACGGAACAACAAAGGAATTCTTAGAATTAGTCACACCAAAAATAGCATTAATCGGAGTTGGCGACTTCAATCGACAGTTAATGTGGACTGCTTGGGCCTATGGTCATCCTAATAAAGGTATATTGGACATGTTACAAAAAAGTATAATCAGTACAAGGAGTCCGATTAGAGTAAAAGCAGGAACTGGAGCAAAGACTTTTGTTGATTATACGGTTTCAAAAGCTATCTACGCAACAAATTGGGATAATCATATCGTGATCGAAGGAAATGCAACAGGTCAGTGGACTAAAGTAGATCGAAACGCAATAGCTACACCAACTCCAAATACAGTTCCAAGTTTAGTCAATGTCAATACGGCAACCGAGACTGAATTAGAAACATTGCCAGGGATTGGAAGCGCAAAAGCTATCGCTATTGTAAAGTATCGTTCCCGACATGGTAATTTTAATTCAATTGATGATATCGACGATGTTCCTGGAATTGGCCCAGCCACTATTGACCTTTTCAGGGCTTACATAAAGATATAGATATCATCAAATAATGTATGCCATGCCATTAGACAAAATAGACTTACTACAAGAAAATTACAAAGCTTCGAAATTTTCCACGCTATTGTCTAAAAACAACATCCGAGTTTCTCATATACCATCCTTACACTTTAGCAGATAGTCTCCATTTTAGGAGCTATCTGCAAAAAATGGCTTTCCTCCGTCAGTTATTTCTGGCAACCTTTTCAGTCTCTTTATCTCGCCTGTATTGCCAAATCATGGAATAGTCGAAAGAGGCTTAAGTAAGAAATAGAATAAGATAGTTGGCCGGTTATTTTGTTTCCATTCAAATTCCGTAAATTGGTCCTTTCAGACGTTGCCATCGCAAATGAAAAAGACTAAAAAAAGCATCAAACAATCCAGTAATTTCTTACCTTTTGCGGACTCTTGGTAAACGTAAGGGCAAGATGTAACGCACAGTCCTTACGCAAGACCATGCGAGGAAATAAAACAAATACCCCCAGTAAATTATTCTAGTCCTTAACAATTACAAAATGAAAATCAAAAAACAAAAAGTGAAAACAACTGAATCCGTAGCTGAGAAAATAGATAAAATGGGAGATCATCTTCTTGGCATCTGGCGATTTCGGGAAACTAAAAAGAAGTATAAATGGTGCATCACATTTGTACACGATAGCTATTATTACGATTTACAAGGAACAAATGATGTAAGCGTAACACTTGATATGGCCTATAAGAAACTTCTCAGACTCGAAAATAAACCCACAAAGTCGAAGCGTAAAGAATAACACACATACCCCGGAAACATTGATCTAACTGATAAACGTTAGATCAATGTTTTCTTCAGATTACCTAAAAACAGCATAGGAGTTTCTCCTATGCCCCTCCCGCTATTTCATTTCTCCTTTCGATTTTAGAATCACCAAAGCAGAGTAGGAGAAAAACGATCAGCTTTATGAACGATCTAATCAGTCTTAGTGAGTGTCAATTCTTTTGATGCAGTAACTTTGAGAAGAACGAAAAAGGCACTGATCTAAAACATGCCGCCCAAAAACCACGAACCTAAAATGGTAGTAGCAGCGGGAGTACTGGCTGCGGCATTTGCGGATGCTTCGATCCTACCGAGGCAATCCGATAAATGTCTATGAAATAAAACAAGCAAATCTGGAGAGTTACTTTGTTCCAACCAATTTCTTAAATTAGTCTCTCTGTGTAAAAATAACAAATCACCCATACCACCTAAATAAACACAACCCTACTACCTATGTTTCAACAATTGATAAACACCTTCCAAAACGCCTCTGCGGAAAGAAGTACTACCCCAGAGTTGATTTCATTTCTCACGTTGCGCCGGGCAGTAGGCATTCTTGGGTTGGCTCTACCATTTGCGTTAGTACTTGGCTCGCTGGTGGTCGACCAATGCGGAATCATTCAACCCTCCATCAGCCACTACTACTACACCAACATGCGTGAAATATTCGTTGGCGTTCTTTGTGCTGTTTCGTTGTTCTTGTTTTCCTACAAAGGGCATAGCAAGTTAGACAGTTGGTCATCAAATCTTGCCGGGTTCTTTTGTTTAGGTGTAGCACTATTCCCAACGGGCAAAGCCAATTTTCCATGCCAGCACGATGTCGTTTCCTTCATTCCTTGGGAGCACCAGAATTGGATTCATTTAGGTTGTGCCGCTTGTTTCTTTATCACGCTGGCTCTCATTTCCATTTTCCTGTTCACAAAAAGTGATCAGCCAAAAGCCTCATACGGCGTACAAAAGAAAAAGCGCAACCGCGTGTATGTAGGATGCGGACTAGCCATGATTGCGAGCCTGCTCATCATACTTATCTACTTTCTAGCAAATGGAGACGAGTCGAGTCAGGTTGTATTTACATTTGAGACCATCGCACTATTGGCCTTCGGCACTTCGTGGCTTACAAAAGGGAAAACGCTTTTTAAAGATTAACTATTCAAATACTTTTAAAATTCGCATAGGAGAATTTCCTATCGCCGTCATTCACGGCTGGAAAATGGCCTAAGTGTAAGTATGATTAAAATTCAATTGAACCGACCGGGCGGCATGCTGGGCAAAAGCCTACAGTCGTCTGATCAGTTTGAACTAGACGAAGCGAAGGTAGTGGCACAACTTCAAAAAAATGTTGCCACGAAAGATCCGCTGGTGCGCGATGGCTTTCACTATTCCATCACCATCAACGAAGACAAAACCTTTTTGGTAGATTCAACTCGCTGAAAGGTGGATTGAAGAAAGCCAATGAAAAACTCGAAGAAGACCTCATAAGCCCGTAAAGTGCTGTTCTCAGAAATAAAAAACCCCGAATGAGATATTCAGGGTTTTAGAGGTTCCGAGCGGATTCGAACCGCTGTAGGAGCTTTTGCAGAGCTCAGCCTAGCCACTCGGCCACGGAACCATTTGATAATACAAAGCTAAAAAAAACAGTCGTAATACAACGAAGTAAAAAAAAGAAGGTGGCCGAAACCACCCTCTTTTCAGTGACCTCAACGATTAGTTCGCGTCTCCTTCCGATTTTGCCTTGGCGGCATTCATCTTTTCTTTCAACGCGCTCAACGCTTCAATATCGCCCAAGGTAGATTTCTCTACTTCCTGGTTGATCTTGTCGATGCTCTTGCCTTTAGAAGGCGCTGCTGCTTTCTTAGGAGCGGTTGCTTTTGGAGCTTCTTCGGCAGACCAGATGGCTTTCATGCTCAACACAATTCTTCTGTCTTCTTTCGAAAACTCAAGAACTTTGAAATCATGTGCTTCACCTGCTTCTACTTTACCTCCGTCTTCTTTTGCTAAGTTCTTCGCAGAACAGAAGCCCTCGATTCCGTAAGGCAATTCCAAAGAGGCACCTTTATCATTTTTGCTGATGATGGTACACTTGTGAACTGAACCCACGGTGAAGATCGTTTCGAACGTATCCCAAGGGTTTTCTTCCAAATGTTTGTGGCTCAACGCCAATCTTCTGTTAGCAGAATCCAATTCCAATACTTGCACATCAATGCTGTCACCCACTTTCGTGAATTCAGATGGATGTTTGATTTTCTTGGTCCAGCTTAAGTCAGATACGTGAACCAAACCATCGATACCTTCTTCTAACTCAATGAACAAACCGAAGTTGGTCAGGTTGCGAACGATACCTTTGTGACGGGTACCCACTGCATACTTGCTCAAAATCTCCTGACGTGTCCAAGGATCTTCAGACAATTGCTTAATGCCTAATGACATCTTGCGCTCTTCGCGGTCGATTGTCAATACCACTGCTGATAACTCATCGCCTACTTTGATGAAATCTTGTGGGTTGCGCAAATGTTGTGACCAGCTCATTTCACTTACGTGGATCAGGCCTTCAACACCGGGTTGCAATTCCAAGAAAGCACCGTAATCAGCTACGTTTACAATCTTACCTTTTACTTTAGAACCTACTGCGATATCAGCAGCTAATGATTCCCAAGGATGAGGCGTCAATTGCTTCATACCTAAAGAAATTCTCTTTTTGTCGCCATCGAAATCCAACACCACCACTTTTACAGTTTGGTCGAGTTTCAACAACTCTTCCGGATGGCTGATACGTCCCCATGAAATGTCGGTGATATGCAATAAACCATCTACACCACCCAAGTCGATGAACACACCGAAGTTGGTCATGTTTTTGATTACGCCTTCCAACACCTGGCCTTTCTCGAGGTTGGTGAGGATGACTGCCTTTTGTTGTTCGAGGTCTTTCTCGATCAACACTTTGTGCGATACCACTACGTTGTCGTTGGTGTTGTTGATTTTCACCACCTTCACCTCGATCGACTTGTTTACATAGATATCGAAATCGCGGATTGGCTTCACATCGATTTGTGAACCAGGCAAGAACGCCTCAATACCGAATACATCTACAATCAAACCACCTTTTGTTCTGCGTTTTACAAAACCTTCGATAATCTCGTCTTTCTCTAATGCGCGCTGCACATAATCCCATCCTTTTACCAACTTGGCCTTTCTGCGAGAAAGTACCAATTGACCCATGGCGTTTTCACGCTCTTCGATGAAAAGGTCAACTACATCACCAATTTTCAAATTGGCCATGTCTTTAAATTCAGCCAATGGTACTAAACCATCTGACTTGAATCCGATATTTAAAATCACATCGCGGTCGTTGATACCTACTACGGTACCTTCTACCACTTCGCTCTCGTTTACAGAAGCTACAGTGCCTCCATACAATTTGTCTAAATCATTGCGTTCGTTTTTAGAGTAGCCTTCGCCAAAGCCTTTGCGATCATACGCATCCCAGTCGAAGCTTTCCAATGAAACGTTTGAATTGGAAGCTCTGCGAGCGGTAACATCGCGCACCATGCGGCTGATGCCTTCTTCTTCAGCAGCTTTTTTCTCAAGTTTAAGCTCAGTAAGCTCGTCTTTTTCGAAAAGCTCTTCTGCGGCAGCACCTTTTACGGCCTTTTTCACAGGAGCATCGTCAATGACTTGCTTCGCCTTTGCTTTGGGCTCTTCTCTTTCTTTTGAATCTTTTGACACTTTTGCCATTTGAATTTGACCCTGTTTTACATGCTGCAAGCGGGCCTACTTACAACAAATTTGGTTTAACAACGCTGCTTCAAACCAATGAAACAGCCCCACAGATAGCTGAGGGGCTGCAAAGGTAAATAAATTTTTGAATTATGGATTCAATGCCGTTAAGTTAAGCTCGACTTGACCTCCTCTCTTGTGGAGAGGAACGAGGTGAGGTATAAAAAAGGGCTTAACTTAATGACATTCATTATGGCTTATTGGAAATCCTCTGGTTTAAGGGTTCCCGCAGCATATTCCAACAGTACTTTTTGGAACAAAAGGCGGTATTCGGCTTGTGCTTTATCCGTTTGCGATTGAACCAAAATGCGGTTCGCGTTTACAAAATCAACAAAATTGGTGATTCCCAAGTTGTAGCGCTCTGATTCAAGGCTGTAGGCCAATTCTGCTGCCTTGAGCTGATCGATTGAAATCACAAATGCCTTTTTTGCTCCTTCGTAATTGTGATAGGCTCTCAGCACATCGTTTCTAATCTGAAATTCTACATTTTTTCGATCGAGTCGACTATTCTCATAAAGTGTCTTCTGTTGAATGTAAGCAGCTCTACTTTGCAAGCCGTTAAATAATGGGATTGTCAACTGAATGCCATATTGCTTGTACACGTTATCTACCTTAAACTGATCATTAAATGAACGTTGCTTTTCATTTGCCACCGTTTTGGGAGTGGTTACTGTATTTAGTCCAAGACCTGTAGGCTGTGTAAGGTCAGTTACCACAAAAGTTTTTGAAGTGTTGATACTGATCGAATCCGGTTCATTTCGCTGAAAATTATAAGCCGAGCCATAGTTAAAAAATGCACCCAGTGACGGCAGCAGCAGACCCTTTGAAGCACGCATGGCGTATCGTTGCGCATCTTCATTTTTAACCGCTCGTAGATAATCACCCCGATGTTGCTTCGCAATATCAGCCAATGCAGCGGGATCAATTTTTTCAGAGCCCAACGTGTTGATATCCCAGGATGGCCGCTCCACATCAAATTCCTCAAAAGCATCCAACAGCAATGTCTGAGAAAGTAAAGCCTTATCATTGTTTAGGGCAATTTCAGCCTGCACATAGCGCAATTCAGCACCTTTCGTCAACGCGTCTTGATTGTATTCATCAACCGGTGCTTTAGCACCCAACGCCACTTGTTCTTTCGTTTGCTCTAATTGTTTTGCGAGAGCATTCCAATTTTCCTTCGCCACCAGTAGCAATTCAGTATCGAGCATTACTTGCAGATATTGGTTTGAAACACTATTGATAACGTCTTGTGTGGTTCGATTAACAAAATTGGCTTGCGCATCTAACTGGCTGGAGTTTTGTTTGATGGTGTTGATTTGATTAAAGCCACTAAACAGATTAAGGCGTGCATTAAGCGAACCGGAAATGTTATCCCGAATACCATTGACAACTACACCGGCATTTTGGTTGAAGGAGTTACCATCAAAAACAGAGGCACTGGTAGATGCCGAAATGGAGGGTGCCAAAGATGCAATACTTGAAATTTTTTGAGTCTGATTAAGTTGTAGGTTATTCCGTTGCTGATTAAGGTTAACCGAATTTTTCAACGCGATTTTGATCGCCTCTTGAAATGTTAACACTCGTTTTGTTGAAACCGCATCTTGCTGTGCAAAAACACTTGCACTCATCAAACAAATCCAACTTGCTAAAAATATCCTCATCGCTTGCATTTTTATTTAACCAATTCATCTGATTCAATGGCACCGTCCACCACTTTCACTACGCGCTTACTTCTTCGTGCGTTTTCTTCGGAGTGAGTAACCTGAATGATGGTGATACCCTCTTCATTCAACTTCTGGAAAATATCCATGATCTGCTTGCCCTGATCGGAATGTAAATTTCCGGTAGGCTCATCGGCCAAAAGCAATTTGGGTTCTCCTACTATGGCGCGTGCAATGCCCACCAATTGTTGCTGTCCGCCTGAAAGTTGTTCCGGAAACAAATCTTTCTTAGCCACCATGTTAAAGCGATCGAGCATCTCGGCTACCATGCTTTTGCGCTGGCCTCCGCTCACTCCTTTGTAAAGCAGTGGTGTTTCAATATTTTCATAAACCGTCAATTCATCAATGAGGTGATAGGCCTGAAAGATAAACCCGATGTAGTTTTTGTGCATCTCACTCTTTTGCTTCTCGCGCATCTTGTGCACAGGCTCGTCAAAGAAATAGTATTCTCCTGCTGAAGGTTCATCCAACATGCCAATGATATTCATGAGCGACGACTTGCCTGCACCGCTGGGGCCCATCAGCGTAACAAATTCACCCTGCTTTACTTCCAGATCGATGCCCTTCAAAATGAATGTGCGCTGAAATCGAGAATCAATGTACTTGTCGATGTTTTTGAGTTGAATCATAAAAAGGGTTAAAGTAGAACTCGATCGGTTGACAGCATAGCGTTTGCTTGGCGAATAATATGCCAATCGTTATTTAGTGCCTTAGACGTTAAAAAAACGATATTCGTTGCAGTTCAGGCGTTCGCTTGTGAAAAAAGGTGTCCGAAAGCGGATGATTTTAAAGGAGCCTACCTGAATAAGGCTCAAAAAACCAACGGAAAAAGAATGACATCCACACGTCTGTTCAGGGCACGCCCGTGATGCGAGTCGTTGGAATAAACCGGATTTTCAAATGCCCAATTTTTTGTGTGAATGATGCGCTCAGGAATATCTTTCTGCAGCAACAAGCCATACACTGCCTGACTGCGCATTTTCGAGAGCCACTCGTTGAATCGCTTCCCTCCGATCGGATCGGTATGGCTGATCAGTTGAATTTCGTATTTATCCAGCAAGTTCGGAATCGAATCCAGCCAATGGGCCAGGTCGGCTGCCTGCGCTTCATCAATGTAGTAGCTACCGCCATCGAAATAAATGCTTTTCCGAATTTCCTCGTTTTGATTTTGAGCAAACCCTGTTGTTGCCAACGAAAAAATAATGATGAGGTAACTAAAACGCATCATGAGTGGAAAGCCTTCTTTGTACAAAATAGGCGAACTACCAAATGTACCGAAAGATTCACTTTCGTGAAATTTGTTTGTACTTTTCCGAAAAGCTTGAGATATGTTGAAGTTTAGATGGACGGCCAGTGTGGCTTTGTTATTGATCCTCACCGGCTGTGGAAATCAAATCATTTATTATGGTCGGTCGTATGCACCTACACAAAAGGTGGACATTTATTTTCGTGAAGCGGATGTGAAGGAGCCTAACGAAGTAATGGGAAAAGTGACGTTGGAAATGTCGGCTCGAAAAAGTTCGGATAAGATTCAACAAAAACTACTGAAACGCGCGCAGGATAAAGGTGCCGATGCGATCATTTTTGATGATATCTCGCTTACTACTACCGGAACCACTACGGGTGGTGCAGCCGCAGGCACTGGTGGCCGCAGGGGATTTTTGGGAATATTCGGAAGCAAAACGAAATACGAAAAAGGACAGCAGATCAAAGGCACGCTGCTGAAATACAAAAAGAATATTTAGTAACGCAGCCAGGTAACTTTGACCTGTTTACCCTTTTCTAAAACCGAAACGATCACGAGATTTCCATAATCGCTATCATCAAAATTTTTATAGTCTGATTTTCCGGTCAGGTAATTGATAATGCCCGGAGTGGTATTGGAGTGTCCTACTACCAACACCGTGCCGCCAGTATATTTCTGAAGTAGGGCATCGATCTCTTCCATTTTAGCTCCATCGTAACTTTGAATTGGTAGAGAAAGTGCTTTCGCCAAAGGTGCAGCGGTCATTTCCGTGCGCTTAAACTTCGTCGAATAGATGCCATCCAATTTTGTTTGTGCCAGTAGCACGGCTAATGCTTCCGCGCGCTTCTTTCCGACTTCAGATAATTCCGGATCTTTTGAACCATCTGCCATCTTTTCGGCATGGCGCACCAGAATAAACGTGGTAATCGAGTTTTGCGAGAAGCAAGAAAACGTTGCCGCAGCGAAGAGGATCAAAACAAAGAATCGTTTCATAGCTGTTGATCTTTAAATCTGAAATCAAAAAATTACTTAAACCGATCGCTTACCTGCTTAGGAATGTTGCATCCCTCCTTTTGCCGCGTATCGGCCAAATGAAAAATCTTCCATTGGCCATCGGGTTGTTTATACAAATGAAAGGCATCTACGCCGCAGTGACTGAATTTTTTGCCACTATAAAATGCATAACTCGCCCATGCCTGGGCAAAATTTCCATCAATGGAAATCTTCACATCCCAAATCGGTTCATTCCAGCTTTCGGAATGTGGTGTACCCACCGCTTTTAAGAAATCAGTAATACTAGACTCATTTCGAATAAAAGGTTGACCGGATTTATCTTTTCCGATGGTAGCCATTGTTACGTGTTGGGCAAATGCACTGTGTACCATCGCACTGTCGCCAGCACTCATACCCGCAAAAAGCCGATCAATCGGCTGACGCACCAAAAGTTCTTCTTTATTATTTTGAGCGAAGGACATTTCAGAGCCTAAGGGAATTAACAAAACGATCGCAAATAGAATTTTCATGTTTTGCTTGAATTTTGAATCAAGATAAGCCATTAATCCACTCTCTAAAACCCATTTGTATAAGATTCCATTATTACCCGATAATGTCTTAATTTTACAGCCATAAGTAACACTTATGACTAGACTCCCGATTCTTTTATTCGTGCTGCTATCTTTGAGCGCCTCCGCTAATCCAGCGGATAGCTTGGAAAATGCCTTGAAAACAGCCAAAGGCGATCTGAAGGTAAAAACACTCAATGAGCTCTTTCGGGTGTATGTAAACTCCGATCCGGTAAAGGCCATCGGATATACACGCGAGGCATTAACGCTAGCTACAGAAATTGAGGATAAAAAAGGCATGGCGGCCTCCTACAACAATCTGGGAGTTGCCTACCGAAGCCAAGGTGCCTTGGATAAATCGCTCGAATATTATCTGATTGCAATGCGCATCTATGACAATCTGAAAAACCAGGATGGCATTGCCACCATCAAAAGTAACATTGCCACCATCTACTCGATGAAAAAAGACTATGGGCAGGCTATGAAATATTTTGAGGAATCGTATAACCATTTTTCCCAGCTAAAAGACCAGCCCAAACTGATTGTGGCTATGAACAATCTGGGCAACCTGCACAGCGAACTGCAATTGTTTGAGCAGGCACTGAAGTACTTTACACAAGCCTCGCAACTGAGTGAGAAAATGGGTAAACTCTACTCCGATCCATTGAACAACATTGGTAACTTGTACTATAGGCAAGGCAACTACAAACAAGCGGTTGAGTATTATGAAAAAGCCATTGCTCTGGCAAAGAAAGAAAATAACCAGATGACGGTGCTAAACATCATGGTCAACTTGGGTGAAGTGTATGCGCGACAAGGCCAAAGCAACAAAGCCGAACATTATCTGGACAGTGCCGCCAAACTGAGCCGGCAATTGCAAGCATATGTCTTTGAGCCTGCTATCTTAAAAAGCCTGGCCTTCAATTATTCCAAGCAAGGCAAGATGCGCGAAGCCTACGAAACCCTTGTGCAATACGATCAGGCTAAAGAAAAATTGAACAGCGAAGAAAGCACACGCAAAATTGCCCAAATGGAAATTGCCCTCAACCTCCAAGAGAAAGAAAAGGAAGTTGAGCGCCTCAAAAGCCAGGAAGAAATGACCGCACTACAGCTAAAAAATACCCGGATGGTGATCACCCTGATCATATTAGCAGCAGTGGCTGGCATTGCATTTATCAACGTGTACGTTAGCAAACGAAAAGTCGCTCGTTAATGAATCGGGAAGAAGCTGAAAAGATTCTCCACTCGCTTACGAAGAGTCAAAGCCTGCTGCGCCACATGCGCACCGTAGAACTTGTGATGGAAGCCTATGCTGAAAAGCTAGGTGAAGATAAAGAACAGTGGGCGCTCACCGGCCTGTTGCACGACGCCGACTACGAAGCTCACCCGGACAAGCATCCCCAAATTATTGTCGAACATTTGCGTCAGTTAGGTGAAGAAAAGATGGCCCACGCTATTTCCGCCCACTACACAAAATGGAATGTGCCCTATACCAACAGTCTGGATAAAGCATTGCTTGCCTGCGATGAATTAACCGGGTTTATTGTAGCCTGTTGTCAGGTAAGACCCGATGGCATTGCTTCATTGGAAACCAAATCCGTCATTAAAAAACTGAAAGACAAAGGTTTTGCCGCCAAAGTAGACCGCGAAGAGGTTTACAAGGGCGTTGAGCTGCTGGGCATTGATCTGGCTGACCACATTACCTTTATCATTGAAATGCTTCGTAAAAACAGAGCCGAGTTGGGAATATAACTAGGCTTTAGCTGGGGCACTTTTAAAAACGTTCTTTTTATCACCTCAACCCTTTCCCTTCTCCACAGAGAGAGGGTGAAATTGAGTTTTTAGAAGTGCCCATAAGTTAACCGCCCTCTCCTCTTTTGTGAAGAGGAACGTGGTGAGGTTTTAAATAAGACTTAACGATATTACCACTCATTTTTTCGCCCTCATCCATTTTCTAGTTTCAGGTTTCCCCCTATCTTTGGCGAACTAATTTTCTGACTATGTTCTTCAATCAAAACGTAGGCGATGGCGCCAATCTCTTTGTAATCATTGTGGCTGTAATCGTAGGATTCGCTGCAGGCATGGGCTACATCGACTATTTGAAAGAAAAGAAAGCCGAAAAGAAGGACTAATTCCTTTTCCGCTTATCTGTTAACTACTTAAGTCAGTCATTTGCTATGCTGCAATGACTGTTCAATATCTTGTATAATATCCTGTACGTTTTCTAGTCCGGCAGAAATTCGGATCAATCCCGGGGTAATCCCCACAGCCGCCCTTTCTTCATTGGTCAGTTTTGAGTGTGTGGTCGATGCCGGATGCGTGGCAATCGTACGCGTATCGCCCAGATTGGCCGAATGAGAAATCATCTTCAAGCCATTTAAAAATTTGCGACCCCGGTCAATACCGCCCTTTACTTCAAAGGAAACAACTCCTCCACCGTGCTTCATTTGTTTTTGCGCCAACGCATAATTGGGGTGCGATGGTAAAAACGGATACTTGACATACTCTATTTCGGGATGGCTTTCCAGATAACTTGCTACCGTAAGCGCATTTTCACAATGGCGCTCCATACGAACGGCTAGTGTCTCGAGGCTTTTTGAAAGTACCCACGCATTGAATGGCGACATCGAAGGCCCTGTGTGGCGCGCGAAGAAGCGCACCTCTTTGATCAACTCTTTTGTACCTAATATGGCACCTCCAATCACACGTCCTTGTCCATCCATGAATTTTGTAGCAGAGTGTGTTACGATGTGCGCTCCCCACTTAGCAGGATTTTGCAAATACGGTGTAGCAAAACAGTTGTCGACATTTAAAATCAACTGATGTTTATTGGCCAGCTTACCCAACCATTCCAAATCGATGATATCCAATGCCGGGTTGGAAGGCGTTTCCACAAAAATCATTTTGGTATTGGGCTGAATCATCGCCTCCCAGGTTTCCGGTCTGGCCAGATCTACATAGGTGTGTGTAATGCCGAAGCGTGGAAAAAGTGTATTCAAAATCTGATGGGTAGAACCGAATACCGAGCGAGAAGCAAGCACATGATCGCCGCTGCGCAACAACGCAGCCATGCTGCAATACATCGCAGCCATTCCTGAGGCTGTCGCGATTCCATCTTCTGTGCCCTCCAGCAAACAGAGTTTTTGAATCAGCTCTGTATTATTAGGATTCGAAAAGCGAGTATAGATATTGCCGGGCACTTCATCGGCAAACAAAGCTCTGGCCTGCTCCGCATCGTCAAACACAAAACTGGAAGTGAGGAAGAGTGGCACCGAGTGCTCGCGGTAATCGGTACGTTCCGCCTGTGCACGAATAGCATCCGTTTCAAAATTTCTATTTTCCATGTTTTTTTAATCGTTGATGACTTCTACACTAAAAGTGACTTTGGCCGTTTTTTCTAACGTCTTTGCTACTGAGCAATATTTGCCCACTGAAAGCTCTACGGCTCGCTTCGCTTTTTCCAAATCAATGTTTCCAAACAATTTAAAATGGGCGTGCACTTCTGTATACAAAGAAGGCACGGCTCCTTTCTCGCGTTCGCCGGTTACGGTTATCTTCAAATCTTTTAATTCAATACGTTGCTTGCGCAAAATCGAAACAACATCTACTGCACTGCAACCACCCATTGCGGCCAACAACATTTGCATTGGGCGAAAGCCTTCATCATGACCTCCATCAGCAGGTGATCCATCCATCACCACTTTGTTGCCCATGTCATTCACGGCTTCCATTTTCAAATCCTGATCGAGCCGACTCAATTCAATTTTAATCATACTTTACTTTTTTCAGTAGTCCACAAACTTCCTAAAATCATGGCTGCAAAACTAACAAACGTGGCCGGTATTAAACTCGGCCAATCCGAATGCAAGTAAGGAAACAACAACCATGTGGCAATTCCCAACACCATCGCCAGCAAGGCACCTGTGCCAGTCGCCCGCTTCCAATACAATCCAAGTACTAGGGGAGCGAATAGAGAAACCAGACTGAGTATAGAAGACTCTCCGACCAGTTCATAAATGTTCGATCGCAGGCATGCCATCACTGTTGCTAAAATCGCAAAAACCAACACACAAATTCGGGTGATCAGCAACAGTCGCGCATCGGATAATTTATCTTTCATCAATGGCTTGATGAGGTTTTCAGAAAAGATGGCCGCAGGAGCCAAAATAGCCGAACTGGTGGTGCTCATGATCGCCGATAAGAGCGAACCAAAAAACAGAATCTGAATAACCAATGGCGTATGCGCCAACACCATGTTGGGCAAGGCCAGTTGCGTGTCGCCGGTGGCAAGCTGTGGATACAAATGCTTTGCGCAAAGACTGATGAACAACGGAAGCATGGCGATGGTGAGATACAGCCCCGCTCCGATGAAGCACGAACGAACGGCAATCTTATCCGAGCCGGAAGACATCACTCGTTGAAAAACATCTTGGGAAGGAATCGATCCCAGCCCTAGCACCGACCAGGCTGCAAGGTAGAGCATGATTTCCTTAAAATTCCAACTGGGCAAAAAACGAAATGTGGTTGGATGTACCTCGGTGAGGATAGGTGCAATGCCTCCTGCCTTGGCTACCAGAATAATCGCCAACGCCAGCAACCCTGCAATGATGATGATGCTCTGAATAAAGTCAGTGATGGAGATGGCCCACATGCCTCCGATGTAGGTGTAGAACGTAACTACAATGGATGATATCACTACGCCTTCCCACACTTCCAGCCCTACTACAACATTCAAAATCAAACCCATGGCCACCAACTGTGCAGCAATGTAACCCACATACGGTGGAGCCAAAAAAATGCTGGCGGCTAATTCGGTGCGCTTGCCAAATCGAACTTCAAAAAAATCTCCCAGCGTAAGTAAGTTCATCCGGTAGAGTTTTCGGGCAAAGAACAATCCGAACAAGACAAGACACAGTGCTGCGCCAAACGGGTCTTCGATAACCGAGTAAAGCCCGCCTTTTAAGAATTCAGAAGATGCACCAAACACTGTTTCTGAACCGAACCAGGTGGCGAAGAGAGCCGAAGAACTTAAAAGGATTGGAAGACTTCGGCCAGCTAACAAAAAATCTCCTGAAGTCTTAACCTTGCGTGATGCCCAATACCCAATCAGAATGGTCAACAGCAAGTAGGCGATAATGGCAGCAAAGAGCAATTCAGTAGCAGGTTATAAAAGCTAAAGCTAAATAACTGCCCGATTAAACCCAAGTTATGCAGAGGAATATAGATTGAGTTGATCATCTAGTCACCCTTCTGCGAGTGCAATTGACTAGTAGCATGTCCAGAAAATACAATTGCACGGTACGGTTACAAATAGAAAAGCCCGGAAAAAATTGAAGTTAATCTTTTCCAGGCTCCAAACAGGTGTCTATTTAGTTATCTAAGGCGCCATCATCGACCCAGCACGCAATCAGATTAAGTTGTGCTTGGGGCAACTTGCCGGCTGGAGGCATTGAACCGGCAGCCGTTCTAGATTTTATAGTAGATGCATTTGCAATTACCGTAGCTTTATTACTAAAGTTCTGGCGACCTGTGCCGCTTACATGGCAACCACTAATAGCGCAGTTTGATTGAATAATCGATTGTACATTGGATGCATAGGAGGTCCCGTTCAAAACCTTAATTCCTCCTTGCGAAGTAGAACAACCGGCACCATCTATTACTTTAATTGTGTAAGTGCCCGCCGCCAGATTTGAAAAAGTAGCATTGGCAACAGGCGTACCCGCATTGAGTTGATACGATAATGTTCCGGTTCCGGTGGCATTTATTGCAATGGAACCTGAACTTGTTCCACAACCTGAACTGGCAGGCGTAACGCTTGAAATAACAACGGACGATCCGGGCGTGGTCAACGTTACGTTTTGCGTTTTCTCGCAGCCATTCTTGTCTTTTACTTTTAACACATAGTTGCCAGCACCCAAACTAGCGAAGGATGTAACACTGGCATAGGCTCCTGCATCCAAAGCAAATTGATAGGGACCATCTCCTCCTGTTGGGTTGGGTGTTATGCTACCATTGGGCGTAGCACAAGAGGTAGGATTACCAAGTGTGGAAGTAAGCGCGAGTGTAGACTTGGTGCAGTCAAAAGCGGAAGGAACGTCTTTACTTGAGCAGCCCATGAAAAGGCTAAGTGAAATCAATGCGAGACAGCTAGGGATAATTCTCAAATTCATAATTAATTGTTTTAGTGTATTTTATATTTAATGCCTAGAAATAATCCGGTACTGGATAACAACACTTTCCCCTCACCAACTCCTGCCATTGGCAGCTTGGCAAATGGCTCTGCCAACAAACTCCAATGATCGTTCAATCGGTAGTTGACTCCCAGCGAAACGTTGATAAGTTTAAACCATTCATTGTTCCTGCCTTCTATTTGAGTATTGTAAGGATAGCTGGTAGAATTGTAAACAACAGAATATTTGTAGTTTTCGCTCAGCATCAGGTACGATGAAAAACCAAAACCGGTATAGAATGCAAACCGTGGTATAGTTGAAATTTTATAATACGCCATGATGGGAATATCCAACACTCGACATGAGCCATCCAAACCTTTTGCCTTTTTTCCGCCGTACATCACGTCTCCGTCGGTCTGGTATTTCTTATTGGATAAAATAACGCCGGTACTAAGCGACCAGCGCTTAGACAATTGATATTCTACCTGCGCTGAAAAATTCGTTCCCGCGAAAGCGGTAGAAGAAAAATTGATGGAGGAGTTATCCGGTGAGGCCATCACTTTGATAAACCATTTTCCCTGTGTACTTATTTTTTTAGAAGGTGATGTTGCTGCCTTTTCGATCAATGAATCGGCTTGATTTTCTTTCGTGATAGCAACGGCTGACGAATCTATTTTGGCGGCTGTTGACGGGTTAACTAAAGCAGGTGGATTAGCATCTGTTGTTTTTGGATCGTCAATTGATAAACCAACTACCATTGGTTGCGTGAGAGATGGTGATTGCGGTGCATTGGATCCTTGAGGCAATTGTAGTGAAGTTATCGCGATTGATTTTGAATCGCTGCTGCTTGTAGTCATGTCATTGAATGAAGGATCATTTGCGTTCTTTTCTTTTGTTGTTGATAGTGATGTTGATAACAATGATGATGTCGTTGTTAGGGGAAGAGTCTTCTTCATGGATGATTTGACGGTTGAAGCTGACGCATTTGATAGGGTAGATTTTGAAATAGTTGCTGCCTGAATGGTTCCGTCGGGTGTGTTTTCATTTCCGGTGGATGCATTGCGCTTCGCATCCGATTCAGTGTCTTGAACAGCTACCGGTTGTACGGGTGTTTTCTGATTATCCATCCACACGCCTACTCCAATGCCCGCCATAAATACGATTGAACCGATGATGGAGAGGATTGCCCATTGTGGCATTCGAAAATCAGCACCTTCCAATTTTTTATTCATCACCTCCCAATCCGACGGATGATAAGGTGGTTCGTATCCTTCAGCCGCTTCTTTGAAGAGCGAATCAATTTCCTCGTCAGTTAATTTTTTCATAGGAAATCAAATTCAAGTTCAACAACATACCCTTCAGGTTTTCACGCGCCTTCATCAAATTCGATTTCGATGTGCCCGGTGAAATTCCTATGAGTTTGCCAATCTGTTCGTGTGTATACCCATCGATTACATACAAATTAAAAACAGTGCGGTAGGCTGGCGATAATTGCTGCACCAGCTCCATCAGTTCGCCGTGCGACATTCGGGTAACAGCATCCGCTTGCACCGCAGAACTAGCCGCCAGCTCAATAGACGCATGATGTTGGTGTTTGAGTTCTTTACGATACTGATCGATGGATGCGTTGATCATAATCTTTCGCAGCCATCCTTTGAACGGGGCATCTTGCTGGTATTGATTGATCTTGGCAAACACTTTCATAAATCCGTCATTGACTACTTCTTTGGCTTCGGCCATGTTTCTGGAATACCGCACACAAATGCTGAGCGCATACGAATAATAATGCTGATACAGCAATCGCTGGCTCTCTCGATCCTTGTTTTTGCAGCCCTGGATCAGCAGATGCATTGTGTGGTATTAGGTTTAAATTTAAAAAAATCGAAGTCAGGACGAACCTTGCGTAAAAAGGGTTGCCTTGAACCTTGAATTTAAAAAAACAATTGGGAAGAAAACGGAAAAGATACGACAGGCTAAAAAAGAAAATCCCCCAAAGTCCTTGACCCCGGGGGATAATCCTGTCTATAGTTGGCTTTAATCTGATTCAAATGTATACGATGGTCATTTCTTTCAAAATGCGAACCCGACCAAATATGGATAAGCCGGATAAATTGCTTTTTTTATCGTTGAATGGTTTTTATGGAATCTTTTCGGGTGGAGTCTGATTGAAAATATTGCTTCTTCAGTCGCTCTTTCAATTGCGATTTGGAACCGGGAAAGGTGGTTTTCGAGCTAATGTCATAGCTGAGGTAAACCAATCCTAAAAAGAAGAGGACACAGATGATTAAAAAAATACGTTTGGAACGTGACATCGCGCAAAATTAACAAAGTGAAGTTGTTTGTGAGAACAACTATAAGTCAATATAGTTCTTCCGGAAAAATCTCTTCCAGATGGATCGTTAAATCGGGTAGCGTGATTGGTCTTACCTGATCCGTTCGGATGTAGGGCTTCAACGCTCCTTCGTATTTACCACTTTCATTCAGTTTATAAACTATGAGCGTTTGTTCAGTAGGATGCACAACCCAATATTCACCCACGCCAGCCTCCTCATACACTTCAAACTTGATGCTTAAATCTTTGGCCGAAGTGCGGGGCGAAAGGACTTCAATGATCCAATCGGGTGCACCCAGACAACCACGCTCGTCAATTTTTGATGGATCGCAAACCACACAAACATCAGGTTGAACTACCGTGGTAATGTCTTTGTCCGTTTTCTTTTTTGGAGACGCCGGAAGCCGAACATCAAATGGTGCAATGAAAACCTGACACTTTTTTCGCTTTAGGTAATTGGCTATTTGCCGATACACCTCTCCTGTTACCACTTGATGAACAGCACGCGGGGCCGGCGACATTTTATAAATCTTCCCCCGAATCAGCTCCATCATATCCGGAACTGTCCATGTCATGTAATCAGCATACGTGTAGCTTCCGGCATAATCAGGTTCTTCGACTTTCATTGTCCAATGGATTATGATTAATACAATTCTTCCTGAAAAATATCTCTCAAATTTATCACCAATTCAGGCAAAGTAATCGGAGAAACTTGATCTGTGCGAATATAAGGCTTCAAAGCACCTTCGTATTTCCCGTTTTCATTCAGAATATAAACCATAAGCGTTTGTTCAGTCGGATGCACAACCCAATATTCGCGCACGCCAGCCTCTTCATACACTTCAAACTTGATGCTTAAATCCTTGGCCGAAGTGCGGGGCGATAACACTTCAATGATCCAATCGGGTGCACCCAGGCAACCACGCTCATCAATTTTCGATGGATCGCAAACCACGCAAATATCAGGCTGAACTACAGTAGTGATGTCTTTGTCTGCTTTCGTTTTTGAAGATAGCGGCAGCCGAACATCAAATGGAGCAATGAAAGCTTTACATTTTTTACCCTCTAAGTATGTGCCAATTCTAATAAACAATTGACCAGCTACCTGCTGATGAATGGTACGTGGAGCCGGAGACATTTTATAAATCTTCCCCCGAATCAGTTCCATCATATCCGGAACTGTCCATTTCATGTAATCAGCATACGTGTAGCTTCCGGCATAATCAGGTTCTTCAACTTTCATAAATCAGGCTTAATTGAATTTTGTATGAATCAATGGCCGGGGACTTGCCGATTCTCTTATTCAAAGATAAAAACAAATCGGGTGTGGTGCATTCAAAGCAAGGCATAAAAAAAGGGACCGAAGTCCCTCTATTCAATGTTGTTGATGAAATCTTATTTCAACTTCTTCACTACTGCTTCAAAAGCGGCAGGGTGGTTCATGGCTAAGTCAGCAAGAACCTTGCGGTTCAAATCAATACCTGACTTCTTTACCTTGCCCATGAATTGAGAGTAAGACATACCGTGGGTGCGAGCACCGGCGTTGATACGCGCAATCCAAAGCGATCTGAAATCTCTTTTCTTGGCTTTGCGATCGCGGTAGGCATAACCTAAACCTTTCTCAATGGCGTTTTTGGCTACTGTCCAAACGTTCTTCTTTCTTCCGAAGAAACCTTTGGCTAATTCCATGAAGCGCTTGCGTCTGGCGCGGGATGCTACACTGTTTACTGAACGTGGCATAAATTTTTACTTTGTGGCTGCTGGCGGAGCTTTATTTCAGAACACTTAGTTGCCAGAAACCGGTTAAACAATAGTACTCAATGGTTCTGCTTGTGGCAGAATTATCTTTAGAGCATGTAAGGAAGCATTACCTTGATGTTGTTTTCATCGGCTTTGCTTACGATTGTCTTCTTGCTCAATCTTCTCTTTTGCTTGGTCTCCTTTTTTGTCAGGATGTGGTTTTTGAACGCACTTTTACGTTTGATTTTACCGCTGCCAGTTACTTTAAATCTTTTCTTGGCACCTGACTTTGTTTTTACTTTTGGCATTTTATACGCAGTTAAACTTTTACTTATTATTTCTTTCCCTTGGGGGCAACTAACAAATACATTCTCTTTCCTTCCAATTTTGGCATTTGTTCTACTTTGCCCAATTCTTCGAGTGCCGTAGCAAACTTCAACAGCAAAATCTCTCCGCGCTCTTTGTACACGATGGATCTACCGGCGAAATGTACGTATGCCTTCACTTTTGCGCCTTCCTTCAGGAAGTTTTCGGCATGCTTCACCTTAAAGTTGAAATCGTGGTCATCGGTATTTGGCCCGAAGCGAATCTCTTTTAAGATTGTTTTCTGAGCGTGTGCCTTGATTTCTTTCTGTTTCTTTTTCTGCTCGTACTTAAACTTTGAATAATCCACTACTTTACACACCGGAGGATCTGCATTCGGAGAAATTTCCACCAAATCCAAACCTTGTTCCTGTGCCAATTTAATGGCCACCGAAGTAGGATAAACATCTACTTTAATGTTCTCTCCTACCACCCTTACTTTTTGAGCAAGAATCCGCTCATTCACCCGATAAGGTTCTTCTACAAACCTCTTTGGTCCTCTTACAAAAGGTCTGTTGCCGGGACGATTATTACCTTCAAATATTGCCACTCGATGGGTTTAAGTTCTTTACTTTTTAAAAACAGGGTGCAAATATCGCGATATTTTCTTCTTTTCAAAATGAAATCAGGCAGTGGGGAAGCCAAATTCATGGGAAAATGTAGCGATAAAGTCGTTCAAGTCCATGGCTCCTTTGTCTCCTTCGCCATGTTTGCGCACTGACACTTTACCCTCTAAAGCCTCTTTTTCGCCTACGATGAGCATAAATGGCACTTTTTTAACCTCCGAATCGCGGATTTTTCTGCCGATTTTCTCATCGCGGTCGTCCAAAAAGCCACGGATATCAGTTTGCTTTAATGTGTCGACCACCTGTCGAGCATAGTCATTAAATTTCTCGGAAATCGGCAAAACGGAGAATTGCTCGGGTGCCAACCACAACGGGAAGTTCCCCGCACAGTGCTCAATCAACACGGCTACGAAGCGTTCCAACGACCCAAAAGGCGCTCGGTGAATCATCACCGGGGTGTGCTTTTGGTTGTCTGAGCCAATGTATTCCAACTCGAAACGCTGCGGCAATTGATAGTCTACCTGAATGGTACCCAATTGCCAGCTTCTGCCCAGCGCATCTTTCACCATAAAGTCAAGCTTGGGGCCATAGAAAGCGGCCTCTCCTTTGACAGCAATGGTGCTCAGCCCACGCTCATCGGCAGCCTCCTGAATTTCGCGTTCTGCTTTTTCCCATAAGGCATCTTCACCAATGTATTTGGCTTTGTTTTCAGGATCACGCAAAGATACCTGTGCAGTATAATTCTCGAAGCCAAGTGCTTTGAAAACAAACAGTACCAGATCAATTACCTTTACAAATTCTCCTTTTACCTGATCGGGCATACAGAAAATGTGGGCATCATCTTGTGTGAAGCCACGTACCCGAGTGAGACCATGCAATTCGCCACTTTGTTCATAGCGATAAACGGTTCCGAACTCCGCAAAGCGGATGGGAAGATCTTTGTACGAACGTGGCTTGGTCTTATAAATTTCGCAGTGATGCGGGCAGTTCATGGGCTTGAGAAAAAACTCTTCGCTCTCATCCGGTGTGTGGATGGGCTGAAAAGAATCTTTGCCGTATTTTTCATAGTGACCGGATGTAACATACAATTGCTTGCTGCCGATATGCGGCGTCACTACCGGATCGTAACCGGCTTTGATTTGTGCTCTGCGCATAAATTGCTCTAAACGCTCGCGCAACACTGTACCCTTGGGCAACCAAAGTGGCAATCCCATCCCTACCTTTTCTGAAAAAGCAAAGAGTTCAAGTTCTTTACCGAGTTTACGGTGATCTCTTTTCTTGGCCTCCTCCAGCAGGTGAAGGTATTCTTCTAACTCTTTCTGCTTGGGAAATGTGATTCCGTAAATGCGTTTGAGCATTTTGTTTTTCTCATCGCCACGCCAGTATGCGCCTGCTACACTCAACAACTTAATGGCTTTAATCGGGCCGGTAGTGGGAATGTGGGGACCACGGCAGAGGTCCACAAAATTACCTTGCTGATAGAATGTAATGGAACCATCGGCGAGGCCATCGATCAGTTCTAATTTGTAAGGGTCGCCTTTGGCGGTGAAGTACTCAAGTGCTTCTTTCTTAGAAACATCACGTCTGACAAAGGCATTGTTCAGCTTGGCCAACTCGACCATCTTTTTTTCAACGGCCACCAATTCTTCATCACCAAAAGGTGTATCGCCTAAGTCTACATCGTAGTAAAAACCGTTTTCGATAGGTGGGCCGATGCCAAACTTTGTACCGGGATAAAGTGCTTCCAAAGCTTCGGCAAAAAGGTGAGCCGAAGAATGCCAGAAGGCATATTTGCCGCCTTTGTCATTCCATGTAAATATTTTGATGGCCGAATCTTTTTCAATCGTTCGGCTTAAATCCCAAATTTCTCCATTTACCTCGATTGCGAGCGCATTTCGCGCCAGGCCTTCACTGATGCTCTGAGCGATCTCAATGCCTTTTACGCTTTGTGGAAACTCTTTTACACTTCCATCGGGAAGGGTGATCTTTACAATTGCCATAATCCTAATTTGGACTGCAAATATGAGGTTTTTTAATGGCAGTAAGAAAGAGACTATCCAAAATTGTCACAGCCTAAACGGACAACAATTAAGTCAAATTACAGAACTTTGCGATCAACCGTCTATAACTTAAACTGCAACGTTGCTAAGACTCCGAAGTTTCTGGGGTTGTTCGGAAGATCTAAATAATTGAGTCGATGAATAAAATCAACACGTAAGAATTTGAAGATATTCTCTACGCCGTAGCCCACTTCAAGATAAGGTTTCTCCGGGTCAAGCGAAAAAGATCGAAATCTATTGTATTCTTTCAGTTCCTCGATTGTTAGCGCTTGAGAAGGCGGAACAATAACACTTTGATTAGCGGAACTCAGGCTCCCAACCAGAACGTTGGCAGTTGCCAATAGTCTCCATTTCAATTTTTGAATGAGTGGAATACTATTTAGAAATAATCCCTCAAAATTTTGTCGGTATTGGAGTGAAACATACTTATCTGTAGCAAACTCACCAAATCGCATGAGGTTAAAGTTTACAGGCGAATAAATAATTGCTTCATTGCCTAAGGGCATATTCAATAATGGAGCGGGCAATCGGCCAAAAATTTGTTCTGCTGTCAGGTTTAAATAACCATTACCAAGAAGGCCCATTTTTATTCGCTTGTTAATATTCAATCGTATTTTGTCATACTCAAAATCTCCGTAGGCACTTTTGAATCCGTGAGTATACCTAAAAGTAAAAACAGGCCACCGTTTTGATTCCAGTCCAATGCGATTATTGCCATTTTGAATATATACTTGATCTCTCGCGTAACGCGACTCAAGAAATACTTCAGATGTCTGAAACGTTCGACCAACAGGCGATGTAGTAGGGTTTGACGGATCTACAAAATATTCAAAGTTATAGGTAGGGTCAAAGTTGTATTGACGAACCGCTACGCGCTGAATAAACCCTTTGAAAAGTTCTCTTTCCAAAATGGCCCGGTGTTCATAGTAGTAATAGCTCTTGTTATATGGACCCCAGCGGCTCGCATAAACAAATAAAGGGAAATCAGTTACAAGATCTTCATCCAACCCAAGTCGATTGATATCATATCTCGTTCTGACTGAAAAAGTAGTCCATCGTTTTCGGTCTAAAATTCGAGTAGCGAAGACCTGATATTTGAATGTCTCGTCTTTCAAACCATAGGCCACACGAGCACCCAATATCCATTTTCTACTAAAGTCGAAATTAGTTCTAAACCCTGCCTGAAGACGAACGCCTTCATGACTATTCACTGCGATGATAGCCAAGTAAGGTCCCCAATCCAATTTGCCCTTCGTATAGTACCCATTTATAATCAATTTGATCACATCAATGTAAGACCGCACAATGGGCAAATTCTTGATCGTGTCGATCATGTGATAGACGTTCTGTTCCGCTTTTGTCAGCGGCTCGTGGCGAAGGGTATCCCACACCTTATCCGACTCTTCTAAGGTGGCATCTTCGGCTTTTTCGATAGCTGCATCAAAGAAAGAAACGGGTTTAGGCTTATTGACCACAAAATTCTTATTACTCACATAAAACTTTGCAAGAAGACCGGCCGAATTGCTGGTCAACTCACCCACATCAATCAATACGCGGCTTTTGGAAGGAAGCCAGGCACCGCCCTCAACTTTCTGATACTCATGTTGAATTTTTATCTTCTCAATAAAGTTGATGTCAGCAGAATTTCCGATGGTGGCATCAATTTGTTTAATGGCATATTCTTCCTTGGTTATCCACATCGTACCTGTAAATGCTAGTGACTGTGGATTTTTTGGAAAAAAATCGATTCGATAGCAGTAATGGTTATCGAGCATTGCACTATCTAAAAGTTCATAATCGTAGTAAATGCGCCAGACATCGGCAATGGGAGACACAAATGCCTTTTGTCCAAAGTTCATCCAACTGTTGTAAAAATTATAATCTTGAATGGAAGGCCCCAGTACTTGCGAGATTAAGTCGCTGTATTGGTCTCCCATTACGCCATTTATTCTGCTTTTTTCAACAAATTCTTTCTTCAACCTTGGGTTATCTCGGTAGTATATTTTAGATACGCTTTCGGATACGAACAGAGGCAAAATAGGTTTTCCGTCTTCGCCTGCTATACGATCTAAACTATCAAGTACCTGCGCTATCTTTCGCATGACCTTTTTTTCTCGGAGTTTATCTGAAATATTATCTGCATCGATCTCTGTTTTAGAATACGTCTCATGCTCATAGCCCGATAGCTTACGTTTATCATTTAGATCTTTGTTATCCATTATTTTCCGTAAGATGGGGAACGCCGGATTCTCTCCCGATTTAATGACTACCTCTTGCAGTTTCGTTACGTCTTCTTCCAGTTGTATGTTAATTACTTGCTGTACGCCTCGTTTGAACTTTCGTGATTTTGATTTATAACCGATATAGGATGCAACAATGGAGTCGCTTGGTGTGATGGCCAGCGCTCGAATACGGAACTTGCCATCAAAGTCGGTAGTCATGCCGTTGGATGTTCCCTTAAACACTACATTCACAAATGGAATGGGGTCGCCCGTACCTGCATCGGTCACTTTGCCGGTTATGATGGTTTCTTGTGCTGCCACATAACCACCGAATGAGAAGATTGCTAAAACAGTAAAAAGTACCTTTTGCAAACGAGTAAAGCCTATCATAATAAAATTGAGCCGCAAAAATAAATAATTAATTCCATTGAAAATGCCTCGTTAACGGATGGTTTAGTCAATTTGTTACTTTACCTCCAGCGGTTGTTTGTCGCCGAGGTGCCGTGGAGCTGTTTTCAGCACGTATAAGTCTAAAATCGCTTTTGAGCGGGCCAGCCACTCGCGCACCTCCGTCTTCAACGATGAATCAATGGAATTCCCTTCAATCAAAAAAGCCACAGCATCAATGTTAAAATACCGGCTGATGAATAGAGCCCTGTAACAATGAAAAGGTTGGGTAACGATGATAATTTTATTTTGGCCAAAGATTTCTTTGCTGCGCACGATGGAATCGAGTGTGCGGAGGCCCGCATAGTCCAACGTGATGATTTCTTCGGGCACGCCAGCTTTGATCAGTGCTTTTCGCATCTCTTCGGGTTCGTTGTAAAAGCGCGTTCGATTATCGCCACTCAACAAGAAGTGACTCACTTTACCTTGCTTATAAAGTGATGCGGCAGCCGCTATGCGTTCGTTAAAGAAAGGATTGGGTGCCCCGCTCAGCAGACGTTTGCTGGTTCCCAACACGAGTGCCACACTGTTGTTGGGAAGACTGTCGTACGAGGTGTAGATGAATTGCTTCGTGCTGTTTACTACCCAGATATTGGATAAAATAACGAATACAACGATGAATGATGCTGTCCACAGCCCCCACTTCACATAGCGCTTTCTAAAAAAATTCATTACGGGTCGATTAAAGCCGCCCGAAGTTACTGAATCGTACGCAAAAACTCTTCCTCGATCAAATCCGATCTTCGCACCGATTTTCGGAGCCAATTCAAGCGCAATTCCTGAATTTCTGATTCTTCCAATTGCCAGTGAACGGAGGTTTGTCGTAACTGATGCAAAATAGATTGCAAACAAATGGCGGCACTCACCGAAATATTAAAACTTTCGGTAAAGCCATACATGGGAATATGTACTTTTTGATCGGCATTCTTCAATGCGTATTCGGAAATGCCTTCATATTCATTGCCCATCACCAATGCAATTTTTTGGTCGAGGTTTATTTGATGAATGGGCACGCCATCCGGATCGGGATCGGTGACTAAAATTTTGTAACCTGCTGAGCGCAAGTGCTGGTAGCACAAGGCAGTATTGTCTTCGTTTTTTTCTTTGTGTTTGACAATGTTCATCCACTTATTCGAACCCTTCAAAACCTTGCGATTGACGGCATAACTGCTCACCTTTTCGATGATGTGAATGTCTTGAACACCCAGGCACTCGCAGGTGCGCACGGCCGCACTGGCGTTCTGCGATTGGTAGATATCTTCTAACACTAGCGTAACATAGCGGGTGCGATTTGATAACACGCGCTCCATGGTTTGTATTCTCTTTTCAGATACAAAAGTGAGCAGATGCTGAATGACGAGCTGATCAATTTCTGATGGGGTCTTCATATGGTGATCAAAAGTAAATAAGAAGCCGACAAAATCAATCGATTGCCTATTTTTGCAGCCGAATTGTATGCAATACGTTTTTCCTCCAGATTTTATTTTTGGCACGAGCACGGCCGCTACGCAGATAGAGACTGCCTTTGAACACGATTGGCAGGGTGTAAAGGCTAGAGATGGCTTTGTGCTCGATCGCACCACCGATCATGAAGTACGCTGGCACGAAGATGTGGAGATCATTTCGGCGTTGGCACCCTATTATCGCATGGGCATGATGTGGAGCAAATTGCAGCGAGAGCCCATGGGCGAATTGCACGAAGAGACTGTACACCATTACATTGAATTTTTAGAAGAATTGCAGCAGCGCGATGTAAAGATTATGATGGTGCTGCATCATTTTACTAACCCGATTTGGTTTGCAAAAATGGGTGGTTGGGAAAAGGAAGCCAACATTGTTTATTGGGTTGACTTTGCTCAAAAAGTGGTCGATCGATTTGGCGAATATGTTAGTCATTGGAATACGTTCAATGAACCAAACGTGTATGCCAGCTTTGGCTGGATTACCGGTGCCTTCCCTCCTTTCAAGAAAAATCCGGTGCTGGCAGCTACGGCTGTGAAGAACATGGGCAAAGGACACGATCTGGTGTATGATTACATCAAGAAGAAATTTCCAACGCAACCTGTGGGCATATCGCATAACTCTACCATTTTCACTGCAGAAAATACCTTGGGTTGGTTTACCTCACGATTGAGTGACTGGTGGTTTATGGAGTGGGTGCCCGATCACTTCAAAAAGGTAGATTTTTTTGGCATGAGTTACTATGCACGCATTCCACACGACCCCATGCCGGTGACGTACATTGAAACACCGGATAAAATTAAGAAGTCGGGTGTGGCACACGATGATATGTGGGAGTATCATCCGGAAGGGATGCGCACATGTATTGACCGCTACTGGAAAAAATACCAAAAGCCGATCATTATTACCGAAAATGGAATTTGCCAGGAGACCGATGAGCTACGTCAACAATCTATTTTTGATTACGCCAAGATTCTGCACACGGCATTGCAAGATGGCATCGACATTCGTGGGTATTTTTATTGGAGCACTTGGGATAACTTTGAATGGCACTTAGGGCCAACGAAACGATTCGGTTTGTATGCGTGTGATTTAGAAACGAAAGAGCGCACGCCCCGACCCAGCGCAGACATATTCCGAAAGTTAGCTCACTTTAAAATGGTGGAAGAGCGCGTGCTGGAAGAAGAACTAACCGAAAGCGAATCAATCTTTTAATACGCGCATTTCAACTCTGCGGTTGAGTGCTTTGGCTTCTTCAGTGCGCTCGTTGGACAACGGTTGTGTGCCGCCAAATGCTTTGGTCTTAATTCGGTTTTTGTCGATGCCTTTGGAGACTAAATATTTTTTTACTGCTTCTACCCTATCTTGCGACAACTTCATGTTTTTCTCTGCATTGCCGATGTTGTCGGTGTGGCCTTCTAGTTGAATCACTACTTTGGTGTTGTCTTTCATCATGGCTACCACTTCATCTAAGCTCTGGTAAGATTTAGAGTTGATGACGGCACGGCCCATTTCAAAAATCAAATGATCGAGAATGATGGCACGCGAAGTGGATGTGAGCAAAATGTTGCGCTGTATTTTATTGTTAACAGATTCTTTGGGATCGACAATGATGGTGAGTGGAATGTATCCTTCTGCCTCGGCTGTGACTTGATATTTGGATGATCCGAAGATGGTGAATGAAAACGTGCTGTCGTTGAAGCGGCCCGAGATGCCACCGGTTGGATAACTTTTATAACGAATGGATGATTTAATTCCTTTTCGACTGAGTGCATCGAGTACCTGACCTTCTACCGTGATTTCTTGCACTTGTGCGAATGCGGAAAAACTAAGCAAACAAAACAAGGAGGCGAGTCGAATCATTGCGTAAAAATTAAATCATTGTAAAGTTACGCACAATTAATGGATCGGGCGCATTGCGTGCGTGAGCTATGCATGCGCCAGCGGGCGAGGGATAGTAGCGGTTACCCCGCAGGGGCTGACTAAAAAGTCTGATTGACGAAAGATTGAAATTCTATTGGTCTGTTTCATGAATTAGAAAAAAGTTTGAGCCATTTTTTGTTATGCGGCTTGTTTCCCTTGTTGGAG
>VYLQ01000025.1_pt1 | contig 67521 bp, 56 predicted proteins | sample 5115351 | NCBI WGS metagenome assembly VYLQ01 (sample SAMN12291776, study PRJNA351875) | freshwater metagenome | isolation source: freshwater lake | place: USA: Michigan, Lansing Lake | collected 2013-08-14 | reverse complement strand
ATGAAAAAAGTTTAGTGAAACACGTTTCACTAAACTCTTAAAAATTCCTTTCAACTTATTGGTTATCAGAACAAATCTTCAACAGCCACCAACCATTTTTCAGTAATATGCCAATTTGAAGATGAGTTAATCACCGTTCGTTGTTCGAAACTGATCTTATTGCCAATTGCCTATTGCCAACTGATCACCGATCCCTACTCTAAACCGATCTTATTGCCTACTGTCAATTGCCTATTGTCAACTGGTCACCGATCCCTACTCGAAACCAATCTTATTGCCTACCGTCAATTGCCTATTGCCAACTGATCACCGATCCCTATTCGCAACCGATCTCATTGCCTAATGTCAATTGCCTACTGCCAACTGGTCACCGATCCCTATTCGCAACTGATCTTATTGCCTACTGTTAATTGCCTATTGCCAACTGGTCACCGATCCCTACTCAAAACCGATCTTATTGCTACTGTAAATTGCCAAATTGTTAACTGGTTGCTCAATAATCCCCCAGTGTTTCTTCCAATTGAGCCAAGGCTTTTTTGAGTTCTTCGTCATTTGGAGCTACGCCGTGCCACTTGTGCGAGCCCATCATGTAATCAACACCAAAACCCATTTCTGTTTTCATGATGTTCATCACGGGCTTGCCTTTGCCGGTCAGTGCTTTCGCTTTTTCAATGGCGGCTACGGTTTGTTCCATATCATTGCCATTAAACTCCAACACGGTCCAACCGAATGCTTCCCATTTTGCTTTTAAATCAGTTAGTGAAAGAACCTTATCCACAGGCCCATCAATCTGCTGGCCGTTGTAGTCAATCGTAGCAATGAGGTTGTCTACCTTGTTGTGAGCCGCGTACATAGCTGCTTCCCACACCTGGCCTTCCTGCTGCTCACCATCGCCCATCAACACATATACCAACTGACTATCATTGTTCATTTTCTTAGCTTGTGCTGCGCCTAATGCAACTGACAATCCTTGTCCTAATGATCCGGAAGCAATGCGTACGCCGGGGAGATGCTCATGCGTAGTGGGGTGCCCCTGAAGGCGTGTATTCAAAAAGCGGAAGGTGCTCAATTCTATTACTTCGAAGTAGCCCGCACGTGCCAGCACCGAATACCAAACCGGTGAAATATGTCCGTTGGAAAGGAAGAACAAATCTTCTCCCTGACCATCCATTTGAAAGGCAGGATTTTGCTTGAGATGATGGAAGTAAAGAGCCACCAGAAAATCGGCGCAACCCAATGAACCACCCGGGTGTCCACTTTGGCAGGCGTGCACCATGCGAACGATGTCTCTTCTAACCTGTGTTGCAACTTTCTGTAGGTGCATTAAATTGGCCTGACTCATGCGTTAAATTTTGCCCGAAGATAAGGATAGAACCCGATCACCGAAAACGGCATTTTCATTTTTTAAAGAAATTAAGGGTATCTCTAAAAACTCAATACACCCTTCTCTCTGCGGAGAAGTGAAAGGGTTGAGGTTGACAAAAAGAAGATTTTTAGAGATAGCCTTAGTAGCCTACCGCCTTATCATCTCCACGGGTGTAGTCAGCCGCACCTTCCAGTTTCCCATCGCGCACAAGAATGGCATCTACGCGCCCAAAGCCAGTTCCTTTGATGAAGGTGAACTTGTGACCCATGCTGGCTAGTGTAATGCTGTCCTGTTCATTAAGTGCCCCTTTCTCGGGCAAGATGGCGTCGGGCAACCACTGACTATGCAAGCGTTTGGCATTGACTGCCTCTTGCATGGTCATGTTGTGTTCAATCACATTCACAATGGTTTGAAATACGCCGGTGATAATTTTAGTGCCGCCGGGTGAGCCCAGCACCATAAACAGTTTATCATCCTTTTCAATAATCGTAGGTGTCATGGCACTCAGCATCCTTTTGCCCGGTTCAATCTTATTTGCTGTGCCGCCGATGGCTCCATACATGTTGGGCACTCCTGGCTTCACACTGAAATCATCCATCTCGTTGTTCATAAAAAACCCGGAGCCATCCACCACTACAAAAGAGCCAAACCAACCGTTGAGGGTAGTGGTTACTGCCACGGCATTGCCTTGCGGATCGACTACAGAAAAATGAGTGGTCTCTTCGGATTCGTAGCCGGGTATGTTTCCCGATTTTACTTCGGAGCTAGGTGTGGCTTTGTCGGGATTGTAGGTGCTCATGCGCTCGGTGATATACTCCTTCGAAAGCATCTGTTGCACAGGCACTTTAAAGAAGTCGGGGTCACCTAAAAATTTAGCCCGATCGGCAAACACTCTGCGCTCGGCTTCGGTCATTAGGTGGATGCTGTTTACCGAATGAAATCCCCAGTCGCTGACGGGATACGGTTCAATGGATTTCAGCAGTTGCAGCAAGCAAATGCCTCCGCTGGAAGAAGGTGGCATGGAAATGATTTTGTAGTCTTTGTAGTGCGCAATTATTGGATCGCGCCACACCGATTTGTAGTTTTTCAAATCTTCGAGTGTGATGATGCCTTTGCCGCGCTTCATTTCAGCTACCAGATCTTCGGCTGTTTTGCCTTCGTAGAAACCGGCTCTTCCGTTGTCGCGGATGCGCTCGAGCGTGGCAGCCATCGCCAGCCACTTCACAGTATCTCCGGCTTTCCATTCTTCGCGTATTAAAAATTCAGGCTTTACCGAATTGTATTTTTCGAGGTTGGCTTTCGCCTGATTGAACCACAACGCTTCCCGACCCGTGAGTACCACTCCGTTCTTCGCTAAATCGATGGCGGGTTGCACCAACTCTTTCCACGGAAGTGAGCCATACTTTTTGTGTGCTTCCACCATGCCATCCACCGATCCCGGCACACCGGAAGCAAGGTGGCCTTTTAAACTAAGATCGGTGATCACTTCACCTTTCTCATCGAGGTACATATTGGTGGTAGCTGCGGCCGGTGCCGTTTCACGAAAGTCGAGGGTAGTGGTTGTGCCATCTTTCAAGCGGATGACCATAAAGCCTCCTCCTCCGATGTTGCCTGCTGCGGGAAATGACACGGACAGAGCGAGTTGTGTGGCAATGGCTGCATCAACTGCATTGCCACCCTTCTTCATAATGTTTACGCCTATTTGTGAGGCGAGCGGATGAGCGGACACTACCATGGCCGAGTCGGCAAGGACACCGGTGGTTCGTGTCTCAGAAGTTCGGTTTGTACACGCAAAAATAAGGAATGTAAACAGGAGTAAATAAAAGCCCTTCATGGATTTAGATTTTGGTTTTGATAGTTAAATGTATTATTTCGGCCTGAACTTTACTATGAACCTACGAAAAGAAAAAGCAGCCCGATTGAAATTGGTGATCCTCGACCAACTGGTAAAGATGATCGGAACCAAATCGTTTGACAAGATTCACGTTACCGAAATTTGTAAGCGAACCAAAATATCCAAGGTCACTCTCTTCAAATATTTCCCCGCCAAGGAGGATATGTTGATGTACTACTTCCGTATCTGGTGCCTGAAGCGCACGGTGGAACTGCGGGATAAGCCAAAAGAGGGCTTGGCCGGAATCACGTATTTGTTTGATAAATTGAGCGAAGATTTTGAGGCACACCCCGGCATCATTCTCAGCTTGTTTGGGTACCTGTCTGACTTAAGTCGTGCACCCAAGCCGTTTCCATTGAAGGCAGAAGAAAAGAGACTACTCTTTCCGGAGATAGCCGACATTCATTTGGTGGAAATCCTTTCGCTGGATCATATGATGGAGAAGTTTGCATTAGAGGCCATCTTTAAAAAAGAAATTACAAAGTCTACGTCTACCCGCGATATCTGTAATTTGTTGACTACACTTTTCTATGGATCGATTTTGAGTGCGCATGTCAACCAAATCAGCATGGTGAAAATGCTGTTGCGTAAGAACCTGGAGATTGTAATGAAAGGGTTGAGCTGATCGGCTTATTTCATGTTTACCGCTTTTGTTCGCTTTCGCTGAAAGAGTCGGATGTGCCTGTTGCCGATGGGGATGTCGATCCGATACTTATTGCCTTTGGCCCACACGTGGTGATAGCGTGGCTTGACCACCTTTTTGCTGCTGGTTGCTTTTGATGACCCGCATCCGCTCACAAGCACAATCAAACTTATCCAAAACAATTTCTTCATATCGTAGAAGCATTAAAATTAGTATTTTTATTGATGTAAATAAATCATGCGTTATGAAGATGTTTGAGACGTTGAGCGAAGCGATGGAAGATTTGAAAAAGCGTGGTTATACCTACGACTTTCTGTTGAGCTACGATGTTATTGAATGCAAGGCCTTGAACGTTCGGCTTGGCGCAGCTGAATTTCATGTGGATGAAGTTCATCGTTTTGAAGGATTAAATGATCCCGATGATAGCTCTATACTTTTTGCCGTGCAAGCTTCCACAGGAGTGAAAGGGTTGATTGTAGATGCATATGGAGCCTATGCCGACACCCTTCATTCAGATATGATCAAACGCTTGACAGTGGATGCCAACACGAAACATTAAGTGTGGCTATTGATGTCCAATCCTAATTGTATTTAATCCTCGTTTCCCTAAGAAACTAACCTGTTTTTGCAGCATTTTTCGGTAAAACAACCTTGGCCGAATTTGTCATTGATCTGTCCTTTCCTGCGTGTATCTTTCCTGTACGTTTGCTAACAGAAATCGCGTATGAACACGACTAAAATAGTTTTTCTGGTTTTACCCCGAACTCATTTGCTCGACCTGGCGGGGCCTGTTCAGGTTTTTCAAGAAGCGATTGAACAAGGAGCGCCATTGGAGATGCACTACTGTACGCATGAATCGGACTTAACAACTTCCAGCGATTTTCCATTTGGAAAACTGCCACATTACAGTCAGGTTCAGCTGCGCTCAGGCGATTTTTTATTGGTACCGGGTGCCGAAGTTTCGTATTTGGTATCGAAGCGACTGACCGGAGAGAAAGCATTGTTGAATTGGGTAGGAGAGATGTATGCTTCCGGTGTTCGGATCGGCTCTATCTGTACGGGTGCTTTTTTCTTGGGAGCAGCCGGTTTGCTCAACGAGCGCAAATGCACCACCCACTGGAAGCGAACAGATGAATTGAAAAAACGGTTTCCGCGGATTCAGCTAGTGGAAGATATTTTGTTTACCGAAAGTGATGGCATTTACACCAGTGCTGGAGTGACTGCCGGGATTGATTTGGCATTGCATATTGTTGAACAACTTACCGATGATCACTTGTCGTATAAAGTAGCGCGCGAGTTAGTGATCTATGTGCGAAGACACGGTGCGGAATCGCAAGAGAGTTCCTTTATGAAATACCGAAACCATATTCACACCGGCATTCATCAGGTGCAAGACTATTTGCAAGATAATCTGAGATCGCGCGTCAGCCTTTCGCAATTGGCCGATAAAGCCTGTATGAGCCCCCGCAATCTTACCCGAATATTCAAGAAAGAGACAGGCATTACAGTGAATGAGTACACTTCCATTTTGCGCAAGGAAGTATTGAAGAAACTATCGGGTAATCCGGATATGAGCCGCAAGCAAATGGCAAGGCAATGCGGATTGACCAGCGAACGACAGGTGATCCGATTATTGAAGTCGACTTCGTTACAAAATAGATAATCCATGAGATCAATCTTTCGATGTTTGATGATAGCAAATTTCTTTTGTGCAGGGGTGGGCACGATGCAGGCACAGGAAGGTTCAATGGTGAAAGTATTGGAAGTGCGCGATTACATTTTGCAGCCGGGCATGCAGTCTGCATTTCTTTCGTTCTTCCGACAAAGGATTGCTCCTCAGCAACAAGCTTTGGGGGCACAACTAGCTCCGCCATTTAGTTTGAAGGACTCGGCTGACAACTTTGTTTGGTTTCGTGGATTCAAAGACATGGCAGCCCGCAGTCAGTTTATGAAAGATTTTTACTACAGAGACTACTGGAAATCGATTCGAGGGGAAACCAATCGCATGTTGGTGGATAGTTACAATGTCAATTTACTGAAACCTGTTACCATTCGCAATCAGGGAATCGATACCACCTCCGGAATTTCGATGCAACTGCTGCATGCTAACGGTAGGATAGGTGTAGCGGAATATTTCATTGCGAAAACAGATCGCGCACCATTGTTACGGCTATTAACACAAACATATTTGCCGCATCTCAATAAATCTGAAAGTAGTTCACCAACCATTTGGATTTGTGAATCAGCTTTCAATGATTATTCACCCCAACACGTGTATCAGGAAAAGAAGCTGGTGCTAATTATAACCTTTTACAATAGCGAGCAAGATTATCACTTAGCAAAGAAACGTAATACACAATTGATGAGTAGTTCACTTCAAAAACAAATGACGGAATTGGTGGCCACACGGCACCGGCAAATTTTACATCCACTTTAAACATAAAAAACGAACGAATCTACCTGTCAATTTCGGTTGACTGCTACTGTATTGTCTAATCTATTTTACCATGCGAAAACGAATTGGAATTTTTATCTATGATGATGCCGAAGTGTTGGACTTTGCCGGACCCTTCGAAGTGTTTTCTGTTACCTCGCAATTGGAAGATCATTCGTTGGCAGAAGTTTTTACTGTTGCGCCAACGCAAGAAATAATTACTGCGGTAAATGGTTTAAAAATAATGCCGGACTATTCGATCGACCATCATCCCCTAATTGACATTTTGATTATTTCCGGTGGACAAGGATCTAAAGTGGTGATGAATGAAATCAAGGTAGTGGAATGGCTCATTCGCGTGCAGGCTTCGGCTGCAATCACCTTGAGTATTTGCTCGGGGGCACGATTGCTTGCCAAAGCAAATTTGCTGGATCACCGACCGTTTTGCACACATCACGAAGTGTATGAGCATGTGATGCAATTAGCGCCTACTGCCATTCCTTGTTACGATCAACGATTTATTCAAACAAGCGAAACGATTTATACTTCCGGAGGTATCTCGGCCGGAATTGATTTGTCTTTTTTTATTGTAGAAAAAATGTGGGGTGCTTCCCGGGCACACGCCACCGCTAACTATATGGAGTATTATCGCTCCGTGCAAGCCGCTTTATAAAAACATAAATCAAGAAACATGAAAAACTACCTGATTCTGATTACCCTACTTGTATGGCATTTTGATTTATTAGCGCAAAGCAGCGATAGCATCAAGAAATTACCACCTGCTCGATGGGCACGTGTGCGATCGGTAGATGTGAAACATATCGCCTTGGATATTCAAGTAGATTGGACGAAGAAGCAAGTATATGGCACAGCGACTATCACACTAGCACCACTCCAGAATACCCGTGAAATAAAGCTAGATGCCGGCATGTTATCAATCGCGGCGGTTAAACTGCCGGATGAATCGCCGTTACAATTTACATACAATGATCAATTATATAACGAGGGGCTTGTTATACAATTGAATCGAATCTATCAATCCGGTGAAAATGTAAATCTGAAAATCGTTTATCACACGAATTGGAATAGTCCATCCGATCCGAACAGTCTGGGTGGCACCAATGGCAAAGGGCTTCGGTTCTTTGGGCCAACTTCTACCGAGCCCAATCGCAGGCAGCAACTGTGGACGATGGGAGAGCCGGAAGGAAATCATTTTTGGTTTCCGTGTTACGATGCGCCGAATGATTTGCGCACCACAGAAATCAAAATTACAGTCGATAAAAAATTTACTACTTTGAGTAATGGTCGTTTGGTGGATAAAAAGGAATTAGGAAATGGTATGCGCGAATTTCATTACAAGAATGATGTTCCGTATGCTAACCACCTCACGTCATTGATCGTAGGCGAGTACATCGATGTGCAACAAAAGTTTGATCAAATTACACTGCACAACTATTCCTTGCCCGATGAAGTAGAAGCCACTACAGCCAGTGTAGCACAGCTGCCAGAGATGATTCGGTATTTCTCAGAAGTGACAGGCAAAACGTATCCCTATGAAAGTTATTCGCAGGCATTTGTTCAGGATCTTCCCTGGGGTGTCGGCGGAAACATGCTGTCGACACAAACGGAAAACATGGTAGATGATGCTCGCACTCACGATGACTTTCTTTACCTCTGGGATGATTTGGAAGGTGAGACACTCGCTCAACAATGGTTCGGAAATTATCTGACACCGGCCGATTGGAGTCATAGCTGGTTAAGTAAATCGTTTGGTCGCTATTTTTCGGAGTTATACGATCAACATAAAAATGGCGATGATGAATTTCATTTGTATCCACGTAGTTGGGATAGAAGCTTTGCGTATTTGCCGACTTGGAATTCCGGGTATAGACGTCCATTAGTCACCAATCATTACGAAGATGCCACAACGCTGATATCGGATAGCTATTCTGGTTTTCATGGAGCACAAGTACTGCACATGCTGCGAAAGCAGTTGGGCGAAGATACGTGGTGGAAGGCAATTAAACTTTATGTGAAAGCGAATGCCAATAAGTTAGTGACAACAGAAGATTTCCGCAAAGCAGTGGAAGAGGCGAGTGGTGAACCCATGGATTGGTTTTTTGATCAATGGGTTTATAAAATGGGGCATCCCGTTTTCGAAGTAGCGAAGACATACAATGCCACAAGCAAAGAGTTATCCGTAACGGTTCGGCAAACACAAAAAGCAGACCGGCTTGATCGGCACCCACAAGTAGATTTTTTTCAAGGTAAAATAGAAATCGAAATCGATGACCGCATCGAAACGGTTTGGCTGGAGGCGAAGGAGCAGAATGTATTTCGGTTTGCACTTCCACAGGACCCCAAGCTTGTCAATTTCGATTACCAGGATACATGGGTGAAAGAAATGCGTTTTGAAAAATCGCTGGACGAGTTGCTTCACCAATTTCAAAATGATAGAGACATTTCAGGAAAACGGTGGGCTGGCAATGAACTTTTCAATTTGGCAAAGAATGAGAGCACCACCCTCGCAGACAAAGAAAAAATCTTTGCAGCCTATCGAAATGTGATTTCAAGTAATTGCTATTGGCGATTTAAGTTTGCCTTCGCCATCCCGCGGTTACAGAGTTTATTGGCCCCGGTAGCCTTACAACAAAATCCTATTCGCTTAGATGAGGCCACGCGATCCACATTAGTTTCTGTTATCCGGCGTGATAAAGCCTGGGTTCGATCATCGGCCCTCTTTTTTTTAGGGATGACGCGCGATCCGGCGTATGCAGATTTGTACATCAGCTTACTTCAGGATTCGAGTGATCGTGTCATCAACGCGGCTGCCATTGCACTAGGAAAAAGTAAAAGTCCCAAAGCATTTCCTGCGCTGAAGAAACTGGTGAATAAACCTTCCTGGAAGAATCAAAGCCTATTGAGTTCGCTGTTTGCCTTGCAGCAATTGGAAGACCCACGTGGGTATGATATCGCGTACAAGGCTTTGGCTGATTTGACATCACCGCATTGGGTGTTGGCCGTGCCCATTTGGGATTATCGGATCATTGCCGCTCAGACAATCAAGTCGCTCCATAAGAGCCGTCAGGCATATCCGCTTCTATTGGCTGGATTTAAAAAAGCCATGAACGAAAATGACATTCATGGTATTTTCTATACAACCCTTTTAATAGCTGAATTGGGAGATATTCGTGGGTTAGAGATATTTGATTCGCTGAAAACAAAGTACAAAGACGATACTAATGCGATGGTGGCTGTTGAGCAGTATGAGAATCAACTTAAAGAAGCGACGAAAAAATAATTTTATTTATTCTTAGAGTTCATATGAATCGTTTTTCAAAAGGCTAGTATAGTTAAACATACTCAATGAAATGGATCGATAAACTTGCTTGGATAGAATTGAAAGATAGAACTATTCTATCGACCAGGACTTTCGGAAATGACAAGTTCTATATTCCGGGAGGTAAGAGAGAAAATGGAGAGACTGATGAGCAGGCATTGTGCAGAGAGATAAAGGAAGAATTGACCATAGACCTATTGATGGACACTATTAGATTTTTCGGAGTATTTGAGGCGCAGGCACATGGACATCCATTGGGTACGATGGTAAGGATGACTTGTTATACCGCAGGTTATCAAGGTATCATAACTGCGCCTTCTGAAATTGAAGAAATACAATGGCTTAAGTACACCGACAAAAGAAGAATTTCTTATGTGGACAAATTAATTTTTGATTTTTTGAAAGCGGAAGGATTACTCGACTAAACCAAATAACATGAAAATAACATATTTTTTTTTCCGCCTAACTCTTTTCAGTTTAGCGGCGGTATCTTGTAACGACAGCTTTGATTTGAAAAACCCGGACGTAGATCAATTTGTGCGTTTACTTAAAAATGGTAACTACAGCAGCGGCGTAGGACAGGAGCTTCCGGATTTCAAAATAGTACATGTTGAAAAGTTAGTGTCTTATCTGAGCGACACGTCAGCTGTAAATTTCTTTCCCCCCAACCCAATTTCATCGAAGCACACAGATCCTAAAATACTGAATGAATGCATTTTGTGGACCATTGACGGAATACGATTTGGTAAGAAGTACCCGTCACTGGAGCCAACGCTATTGAATACACTTACTAATTCCAGATTATCAAATATGGAACTCCTTCGTGTTACCACTATTTACAAGCAATGGTATGCTGACTATACAAATAATCCTTCGGAAACTTTGTTGAAGAAGGATCTTTTGGCTGGCACGGGGTTAAGATGGGATTGATAAACCACAGCTAAATTGTATGATAAAATCAACGTGTCATTTGCTAATCTTATTTTCGATCTTTCCATTTTGGCTATTCGCTCAAAATACTAAAGCAGCACTACTAAAATCTGCAGCATCTATGAACGTAAACATAATACCTTCTGCCACATCATCTGAAAATGATTTTGACTTCTTGCAAGGGAAATGGAAAGTGCAAAATCGAAAATTAAAAGTGAGACTAAACAACAGCAATGAGTGGGAAGAGTTTGAATCGGAACTACACATGCGAAAAGCCTTGAACGGTATGGGCAATGTAGAGAATTATTATGCCTCCTTTGATGGAAAACCCTTTGAAGGTTTGGCGGTTCGATTATTCAATCCTCAAACACGACTTTGGACAATCTTCTGGATGGATACCAACGGCATGGCAATGGATCAACATCCAGTCACCGGTTCTTTCGAAAATGGCGTTGGCAAATTTTACTCGAATGATACATTCGGAGAGAAGGCTATTTTAGTGATCTATCAGTGGAATGCCACCAACCCCAACCAACCGATTTGGTCACAAGCCTTTTCGGTTGACAATGGTAAAACATGGGAGTGGAACTGGGAAATGAGGTTGTCAAAAATTCAACAATAATCAACCTTTCACATTTACTCCTTCCCAAAAACAGTGTTAGATCTGGATGAGTGGTGCCACTGTTAACATCTAGTTAACAATTGAATTGCTTAATTTTACGCTCATGGATTTTGGAGCCAAACTGTTATTCTTCGTGAGTGCATTGGGAGCCTTCAACGGACTCGTTCTGAGTGTTTATTTTTTTTTCTTTTCAGCAAAAAAACACTTATCAAATTATTTGTTTGCTGCGCTACTGCTTGTCCTAAGTATCCGCATTGGAAAATCTGTCGCTTACTTCTTTGATTATGGCTTGCCTAAAATATATCTACAGCTCGGTTTAACGGCCTGTTTTTTTATTGGCCCTTTTCTCTATTTCTACATAAAATCCGAAATCTCTCAGATCCGAAAAATACCCAATTCATGGAGTTGGCAAACCATAAGTTGGCTACTGATAATTTTGACTGTGGGCGTTATGTACCCGTACCAGGAATTTCCTTCTTTGTGGAGAACTCTTTTCATACCACTTATTTATTTACAATGGGGCCTCTATATCGCTTTTTCAATTTTTCTAGTAATTCCCATTTTTAAAAAATGGGTTAACAAGGAAAAAATAAAGCCTTTCGAAATTTGGGTGATCACAATTTGCGCCGCTGTCCTGATTCTTTTTGTATCGTACGTGTGGTCTATTTTGAACATTACCAAAGGTAGCTATATTATTGCATCTGTCTTTTTTTCACTGATTATTTACCTGGTTGTATTTGTATTGCTGTATCGAAAAAAAGCAAACGATCTATCTTCTTTTTCTGCTCAAAAGTATGGAGATAAAAAACGGCAAGATGACGAAGTACAACTAATAATTGAGAACCTAAAAAAAGTAATGCGAGAGAAAGAACTCTTCAAAAACCCAGGACTGAAAATAGACGACATCGCCAAAGAAATAAAAATTTCTGCACATCAGCTATCTCAGATTTTGAACGACAATTTTGAAAGAAATTTTACACTATTCATTAATGAATATCGTATTGATGAGGCGTGCAAGTTACTTTTAACCGGCAATAATCTCAAAATTGAAGCCATTGGCTTTGAGGTGGGGTTTAACTCTCGGTCTACCTTCTTCTCCACGTTCAAGAAATTGAAAGGAACAACGCCTACTTTGTTTCAACAGCAGCACGGTGCCAGTTCCATTGCTCAGAACATTCTGGCCTGATTTACCGTGTTTCTAGTCCTGATTTATAAATCTGCACTGGAATACTGTTAATCTGCATCAATCGAGGCAAACCTTTCTTCACGGTGCCCGTGTCCTACCTCAAAATCCCAAGACATGCAAAAACTATTTATTTTAATTCTAACCGTATCTGGGTTTGCAAGCTCAGTGGCATCTCAAAATTTATCCGATCGCCAGCAGGCTGAGGAAGTTATCCAAACCTATTTTGATGGATGGGCAACTGGCGACACCACTAAAGTTGGGCGAGCCATGCACCGAACCTGTCACCTTAAAAATTTCAGAGACGGAAAGTTCATTGACCTGAATCGAACACAATATTTAAGCGGTTTCAGACTAAGGCAACGACCGGTTGGTCTCATCACGCGAATCGTTTCTTTGGATATCACAGCGGGTATTGGAGCAGCCAAGACAGAGATTGTAACCGACCGAGATACCTTCACGGACTATTTCAATCTGATGAAAGTAGACCAGCAATGGTTTATTGTCGATAAAATTGCCACACGTATTCCACACCTCACATTCCCCGATCTTTCTGAACCTATTAAAGAAACGATTATCACAGGGCTAGCTCGCCCTTGGAGTATGGCTTTCATTTCGGAGGAAGAAGCACTGATCACCGAAAAGGAGGGAACCTTAGTAAAAATAAACTTGCAGTTAAAAAGTAAGGTGGTGATTAAAGGCTTTCCTGCCGATACTGCCAAGGCCCGTGACCGCGGTGACAACACAGGAATTTTTGATGTCGTAGTCGATCCACAATTCGAGAAGAATAAATTTGTTTATGTAGCCTACGCGGCAAAAAAGGGAAAAGAGAAAGCGACCAAAGTGATTCGTGCAGTTTTAGAAAATGATGCCCTTCGAAATATTCAAACAATCTTTTTGGCTGCACCTTATACAGAAGAAAGACATCACTACGGAGGCGGCCTCGTGTTCGGCAGCGATGGTAAACTCTACATCACAATCGGAGAAAGGTTGTTCAATGAAAAGGATGAGCCCTCTTTGCCACTGGCACAAAACGTAGAAGACCGGCGCGGGAAAATTTATCGTATCAACTCCGATGGAACGATCCCCGCTGATAACCCTGACTTTGGTACGAAAGCTGTTTCCGGATTGTATGCCTTGGGCATTCGGGCAGCACAAGGGTTAACGAAACATCCGGTTACTAACGCCATCTGGTTTAGTGAACATGGCACCCTGCAAGGCGACGAAATCAATATTCTAAAGCCCGGTGCAAATTATGGATGGCCTATAAAAACAACGGGCAAATATCGCTTTGCAGAATACGCACCGCCTACTATCGAAGGCAACATTTATACAGAGCCGGTTTGGCATTGGTTACAAACCGTGGCACCAACTGGTCTTACGTTTTATACTGGCGATGAATTTCCAAGTTGGAAGAACAATTTATTAGTGGCTGGCCTAGCGCAGGGCAGTTTATGGCGATTTGTGATAAGAGGAGAAAGTGTTTCGCGCGTGGAAGAATTGTTTACCAATGACCGTGTGCGGTTACGCAAAGTAGTACAAAGTCCACAAGGTAAAATATATTTACTTACCGATGAAGCGGAAGGAAAAGTGATTCGCATAAAAAATGGAACCAGGTAGCGTATATGATTTGTAAAAATGAGCAACTGTAGATGTAACACTTTCTAAACTCAAAAAATATGATCAGACTTTTTATCATAACTGGTTTACTTTTCGGCTTTATCACTGCTATGGCGCAGACGGATAAAATAGCCGCCGCAAAAATTGATTCCATTTTTGCTTCCTACCATTCTCAGTCACCGGGTGTAGCCGTAGCCATTGTAAAAGATGGCAAAGTGATATTCAAAAAAGGATATGGAATGGCAAACTTAAATTACAATATTCCGATAACGACACAAACAGTATTTGATATTGCCTCTGTATCAAAGCAGTTCACTGCGTTTGCGATTTATCTGTTGGAAAATGAAGGCAAAATCTCGTTGGAAGATGAAGTAAAAAAATACATACCCGAACTGCCGGAATATGCAAGTGCTATTAAAATCAAACATTTATTGGCACACACCAGTGGACTCCGAGACTATGGGGCACTGACTTCTATAGCGGGCTATTACATAACTGATATTACCACTACCCCGCAGCTTTTAAAGATGTTGAACAAGCAGCGTGGTTTGATTTTTAACCCCGGCACCACGTATAAATATTGTAATGCAGGGTATGTTTTATTAACTGAGATTGTGCAACGGACAACCGGTAAAACATTTGCTGTGTACACAAAGGAAAAAATATTTACTCCTCTTGGAATGGCCAGCACGTTGTTTTGCGATGATTACCAACTGGTGATTAAGAACAAAGCAGAATCGTATGAAAAGATCAAGGATAAGTATTACCACAGACCTTCACTCAGTACCACTCCGGGGCCATCGGGTTTATTAACCACGGTGGAAGATCTTGCTAAGTGGGCATTAAATTTTGAAAAGCCCATTGTTGGCAATAGAAGATTGATTGATCGCTTCAATGAAGTATCCTATTTGGATAACGGACAGAAAGTATTTGTGCGCATGGATGAAGGTGATTCGATCTTTTATGCGAAGGGACAATTCGTAACCAATTACCGGGGTGTGAAACGATTAGGGCACGGTGGCCATACCGCAGGCTTCCGAACTTTCTTAGGTCGCTTTCCCGATCAACGACTTTCCATTATTCATCTTAGCAACGATGAACATAATGAAGATCTGGGTGGCGGATATGACATAGCTGATTATTACATCAAGGAGTCCTTCTTGCTTAAAAAGCCAATGACTTCCATGGCACCAACCACCACACGTAACACAACTACGAAGGCGACTCCAAATTTCTCAATTCAATTGACTGAATTCTCAGGAACCTATTTCAGCTATGAACTTGATACCCGGTATTACTTTGAAGCAATCAACAATCAACTAGTCATGAAGCATATTCGGTTAGACGATATTGTTTTGCAGCGAAAGGGTGAGAATAGCTTTACAGGGAGTGGCCCGAATACATTCTTTTTCGAAATCAACTTTACCCGGAATGCGTCTGGCAACATCAACGGATTTGATATTTCGAATTGGGGGGTGACGAATTTGAAATTTGTAAAGCAAAATTAGCTAGAGGGAAGCTTTATAATTCAGCCTGCGAATTTATTTGGAAATTATTCGCAGGCTCTTGATTTCTACTCTTCACATTTTTTTATCATCTCCTCATTTTGTTTTTTGCCCCAACTCGGTTTACGAATATCGTCATCCGATTCTAAGGCAAAGTATTCAACTGCTTTTTGAAAATAGGGGAGTGCGCTTTTCTTTCCACCGCCATACGCCTCGGGTGTATAAAATTTGCTCATCCCTTCGAGGTAGTAGATGCGCGGGTTCTCTTTGCGAATCTCTTTGGCCTTCTTCATGTTGAGAGCAAACACGTCACTGTACTTTTGCCATTGATCCGGAAAGATTCCAATTCGCATGCTGGCAATCATGGCAGTCAACACGTAGATATCATCATTTTCTGGCGAAAGCTTCTTTGCGGATGTTACATGTTTTTCAGCTTCATCAAAGTATGCTATCTTTTTCGAAACCTCAGTTTCATTTGCCCCCATTAGTGTCTTGGCATATGCGGCATAGTAGTGTGTGGCCCAGTCGGTACTCCATTTGTTGGCAATTAGTTGGAAGCGATTGATGGCAACGCTTTTAGCAAGGGGATCTGTTGCCGAGTAAAATTGAGTCAGGGTAGTTTGCAGGGCTTCATCAACGGTTTGTGCGTTTGATAGCAAGGAGGCAGTGACAAGAAATGCGGTCAGATACTTTCTCATAGTAATTTGAATTAGATGTGAATGATGGATTTTTTGATAGATAAATTTTTGTTTTTAAAAGTCTTTTACAATTCATCGCGGTTGAAAGCTGACAATGAAAAATTCATTCCTGCAAAAACGGAGCGATACAAAGGCGGCTCGATTGGATATTTAGCGGAACCATCGGAACTGTATCGATAGCCGTATACATTATGACGATCTAAGATATTATCCACACCAATATAGAATACGGCAAAGACTTTTTTGATGTTGGTTACATAACTCACATTCATTGAAACGTTTTCAAAATGAGTCGTTTGGTCTGCTAAGAACTGCGGTTGGTTTGGGTTATAATATGATCGACCGCTGGCATACGAATACGTAGCCGACAGATTCACTTTGATAGATGAGATAAAGTACTTCGCGATTACGTTGAGGTTGTGATTGGAAATGAATGATGGCGTTGCTTTCGATGGGAAGTTTTCGAACAAGCGTTGCGTATCTACCCAACTGTAGGAAATCCAATAGTCCAGATTTTTAATCAATGCTCGGTCGCGCCAGAAGAGATCAATACCTTCGGCATATCCGCTTCCTGAATTATCGATGGGTGCATTTACAAAGCGATACGGATTGGGATTGTAAAGCGCTCCTAATTCGCGTACCAGATGGTTGTAACTTTTGTAATATCCTTCAATCCGAAATGTTTGCTGATCGGTAATCCATTGGTAGTTGGCAATGTAATGAACCGATTGTTGTAAATCAGGCAATTTCTCAACCACCAGATAGCGGTTGTTTGGATTTTGGTAAAAGATTCCGCTGGCGATTGATATCTGGCTATGCGCTCCCGTTTTAAGTGCGGCAGAAATGCGGGGGCTTACACTTTTGCGATCCAGTAAAAAACTGTTTTCCGCACGCACACCTGTTTTTAATCCGAATTTCCGATGAGGTTTCCATTCTACTTCTGCATAGAATGCCGCCTGTGTTTCGTAAAAATCAGACTGGAAAGAATCAAATGAACGCTGAAGTGAAAATCGTTGCCACTCAGTACCCACAACTAATTGGGCTTGCTCCGATAAATCATAATCCAATTCACTACGAGCCTGTATGCGCCATTCATCTGTATTGGATAGCGATGTCCCCAAACTATTTCTATCTTCATTTTTACTGAATGAAGCAGCCGTGTATGAGCGCAAGCGGGAATGAAGCTGCAAGTTATAAGAGCTATTGACATAGATATTTTTGTTTTGCAATCCAAACCGATAGCGTGCTCCCGCATTCGCTAAGTCCGGTATTTCCGTTCCGCTGGCATATGCCCCACCGCTCACCAGCATTTTAAAAATTCGCTTGTCGCCATTTTGTGCCACCCATCGCACCGAGCCGGAGCCGCCTTCGGGAGCTTTATAAAAATCAAAATTGGTTTTCGCGAAAGCATAAAATGGAGCTACGTTGGTATAACTTCCTGTCACCTCCAGCGAGTTATTTTTAAACACTTTAGCCCCGGATGCAAACAAGCCGGCCATACTTGCACCAGCATTGAATGTACCTTTAGAAGGCATGTCATTCGAGTTTAATTCTAAAATGGATGACAATGCCTGACCATAGCGTGCACTGTACCCGCCGCTGCTGAAGGCAGTACCCTTGAATTGAAAAGGAGAGAAGCGACTGCGCTGCGCCACACCGGGCACATCGCTGGTGAAAAAATTTTGTACCACCATTCCATCAATCACCACGGCTGTTTCAGAGGCATCGCCACCTCGCACAAACAAACCTGTTTGATCGCCCACACGCATCGTGCCGGGCAATGTTTGAATAGCACCCACAATATCACCAGCGGCACCTGCGGTGGTTACAATATCTAACGGACGTAGCACAGCCACTTTGCGATCGTTGGTAGCCTCTATCGTTCCTGCTGAGATCACTACTTCATCCAACTCGCTGACGGCTTCTTTCAAGGTGAAGTTGAATGTGTACGCTTTGTCTTCGAGGCGAATGGATTGCTGTATGGTTTCATAACCGATCATCGATACTACAAGGATGTGTTCTCCTTTTTCAGTACTAGTAAGTGTGTAGATCCCTTCGGCATTTGAAGATGTTCCATCTAATGTGTTCAGGATGTAAATACTGGCGCCGGGCAACGGGTTTCCCTGCGGGTCTGTCACTTTTCCGGTTAGCACCGATTGTGCTATTCCCTCGAATTGAACAATAGCCATTATGAACAATGCAAACAGTCGCATAGCGTTAGTTTTAAAAGTGTATAAGATGATTTTCGGAGCGTGCTAGCTCTTCAGGTTGTTGAGGAGTGATTGTGCGTATGTAAATCCCGGTTCAATGACCAAAGCTTTTTGATACAGAGCCAGTGCTTTCTCCTTTTCTTTGTTGCGCGTATAGGCTTGTGCCAATAGAACCAGAGTATCTAAATACAGCCAGTTGTTTTTTACTTTATCCGTTTTATTTTCATATAGTTTCACCGATTTCTCCAGCGCAGCGATGGCTTCGTTTATATCACCGCCAAAAGAAGAGGGCGTGTAGTATTTGCTACTTCCAAATACGCGCCAGACAATCGGCGAAAGAGGCGCTTCCGTTTTGGCTTCTTCTGCTAGTTTGCTGCTCTTGCCGCCTAACAGAATTCCTTTCATGGGGCTGTATCCCATTTGTAGTCCATACGTTGCTGAGAGCAGAGCTTTTGATTCGGCCGTGTATTGATTTTGCTCGATCAGCTCTTTCAATAGTTCTTTGGTGGAGTCCAGATATTTGTCAAACAGGTCTTCATCTTTTGTTGCCATCGTGCTGCTCAATAAAGAAAAGTAAGCAAACGCTAGTTTAAATTTTCGATGAGTATCTTTTGGTGCCTGGCTGTATTCTTTCTTACACAGATCAACCACGTTTATCCATTCCGCTGAATTGTGATTCAGGTAAGCATGATACATTTTTTCATCCAAAGATTGTTGCGCTGTCGAAGTAAAATACAAAGCAAACAAGGCGAAGAAGAAAGTTGTTTTCATAGCAGTAGTTTGTTTTTATTGAAATTAATTGAACCAAGTATTTATTTTTTGGGCAATCTTAAAATGGACGGCGAGTGGCCGGGTAATTTTTAATTGAATGGGTGAAGCCGATGAAGTTTCGGAGTGGATGGAAACGATTGGTGTGCTTACGGCATAAACAAACATCCCAATAGCTATTAACACGCCCAACGTGAGCAGCCAGCACCGTGTATCGGACTTAAATCTATTCATAAACCAGTTTATATTGTAAACCATATAGATAAAAAAATTATTTTTTGATATAATCCTTTAAAGAGTTGACGTACTCTTCAAAAGCTTTAATTCCTTTTTTAGTAATGCGGCAGGTTGTGAGTGGCTTTTTTCCATTGAATGATTTTTCAACTGTTATATAACCTGCCTCTGATAACTTATCCAACTGCACACTCACATTTCCTGCGGTTGCATTTGTTTTCTCTTTCAAGTAGGTAAACTCCGCCGACTCCGCATTCAGTAACAATGACATAATGCCCAGACGAAGTTGAGAATGCAAAAGTGGATCTAATTCTCTAAGCATGATTCTCTTTTTGACTGCGGAGCATGTATCCGGGCACCAGGTATCCGAAAATCATCGCAACACCGCCCACTAAATATTGATCAACTGGATTTACGAGGTAACAAATTATTCCGGCAACCCAAAATACAATTCCACCTGCCAAGAGAGGATTAAACCGAACAATTATTCCCGAGAGAAAAGTAGCTGCACCCACCGGCATTAAGATGACTGCATTGATCATCCAGTTGATTTTGCTGCCAAATATCCAAACCGGAGTGATTACAATCAACATACAAATCCACAGCCACATGCTGATATTATCCAAATGAGTTCTCACCAATCTGGTTTTATTTTGATTGCGGCCATAAAAACCTGAAATAGCCCAAGCGGGAATACACAAGAGCCAAATAGAAGGTGCGTATTCGGCGTAGGCTGTAAACTTCATGAGCACATACATTCCGAAATTACAGAAGGCAATCAACCAACCCCAGAGAAGGAAGTAAAAGCTGCTGCGCCCAACATTGCCCTTCGCCTGATTGATCATGCTCGCAATCAAATCTAAACTTTGCTGAGCTGATAGGTTGTCGTTTTTTGTTTTCATATCCTTAATAACGGAACAAATGTAAAGTAGTTTATATTATAAACCAAAAAGTTCAAAAATTATTTAATCCATCTTTTGTGATAGGTCTTAAAAGAGGCAGGGGAGTTGGTTGCTCCTGAACTAATTATTATTCTTAACTACCTTGATGCGGTGAAGAACACCTCCGGCCTTGAATTGAAGAAGGTAAATTCCTTGTGACAGGTGATTTAATTTTACCTGATAAAATTGTGGATGCCTTTCAAAATCAACGGAGTATTGTCTTCCGGCAAGGTCTACTAATTGTGTGTCTGATACCTCACCGTTGATTCCCGCCAGATTCAAATATTCAGCAGAAGGATTGGGATAGACATCGATCGTCTGTTTGTTAATCAAATCTCCTGTTACAACCACAGCAACTTCATCTGAAAACACGCTGGCACAATCGTCCACTATAACTTGCAGTTTATAGGTACCGGCCACTGTTGCCAAAAAGATGGCACCTGTAGCGGAAGGAATAGGCGCACCATCTAAAAACCATTTGTTGCCCGAACTTGCACTGGAGGCAAGCGTGAACGTTTCGTTATTCGTTTTGGTGATACTAAACGTTGGCTTGGCTGGCTTAATGCAAAAAGATTGAGACACTTCTGCTGCCGCTCGAAACGTGCTGTTGCCGGGCTGGTTTGCATTTATTGTGGCACGACCTGCAGACAAAATACTAACTGTGCTGCCGCTTAGTGAGATTTTGTCTGAATCTGTTGAATAAACAACGGGCAAATTTGAACTTGCCGTAGCTGCTAATGCGAAGGTGGCATCTCCAACTGTCTTATCTGCCATGGTAGGAAATGTGATTGTCTGAGGATCTCCTGTGGAAATAATACCTTTCTGGTACACGCGTACATAATCAATTTCCATGGCTGACTCCGTAAAAGCAGGATCAATCGCTCCACCAATTCCTCCCATAGCAACATTTAACAACAGATATTGTGGTTTATCAAATGGCCATGTGCTGGCATTTTTTACAGTTGGGTTGTAGGTGTAAAAGGAAACATCGTCAACTAAAAATTCAATTTTAGTTTCATCCCAGATCATTGAATACACATGAAAGGTTGTACTCACTTGCGTGATGGTGGTGGTCTTTGTATTGATGGTAGCGCCAAAACTAGAAGGTGTGTGCAGCGAACCATGAATCACATTTGGGTTGTTTCCCCAATGTTCCATGATGTCAACTTCTCCGGACGCAGGCCAGTCGGTTGTTCCAAATTGCGCAGAAAAGTATCCACCCGGTTCTTTGGTATTTTTACCAAGCATCCAGATGGCGGGCCATGTGCCAGCACCGGCAGCTAACTTAGCACGAACATCTACTCGTCCATACGTAAATGAGAACTTAGAATTTAATCGGGCAGAAGTGTATTGTTTGGTAAAGCCCTGATCGGTGAAGCTCTCTTTCTTTGCTACAATTTTTAAAAAGCCATTAGCGACACTTGAGTTCTCAATTCGGTTGGTGTAGTGTTGTTGCTCATTGTTAAACCAACTGCCACCTGCCGGAAGTTGCGTTTGATGAAACCATAAATTGGAAGCTACTGCTCCAGTCCCCGAAAATTCATCGGACCACACCAAGGTGTAATCTCCGGACTGTGCTAGTGACGCTGTTGTAAGTAGCAGTAAACCAAAAAAAATAAATATTCTCATGTGCTTTTAAACTAAATGATTAAGTGATATTGGTAGATGAAATCTACTACGTAATTCATCTGCTGAAAATTGATCATTACATAGATACAAGGCACTAAGGTACAATGTAAAGTACATAAACATCGTAGTGACGACTTCCCTTATGGAGAAAATCAATGATTCGCTTTTGAACAATATTACGAACTAAAATCGCTTTCTGATTTCTCTTATCCAGATGAACATATGAACTGTCTTTTGAAATGGCAAACATTTCATCTTTATCAATATGAGTTTTTAGATCATCTAGGGCTTTACTTATATCTAATTGATCTGCACTCCAAAGCAATTTAACGCCATATACTTCGCGAACCAGATATTTCTTAACAAGATTAGCTTTTTCGATTGTTAATTGTATTGTATCCTTTGATTGCAGCCAATTACCAAAACTGATTTTATTACTGGATCGGTCCAATATTCTGAAATGGTGATCTTTAAGGAATTCAAGAGTCTCTGAATTTCTACAGTCAGCATTAATACATCTAAAGTACTCACCGGATAAAGTTGCCTGTTGACAGAAAGTCATTTTGGCTGAACTCAAAATTAAAACCAATAGAAGCTTAAGTTTCACACACAATAGATATTTCATAGTATGCTTTTGATCCAATTATAGCCATAAAAAGTTTTAATCTAAAGTTATTTGGCAAACAATGCACTTCAAATCCTCTTTAAGAATTCCCTAAGCTATTTCAATACTTCAACTTCTCATCCTTATCCCAAATTCCCCAATACGCACCTACATCACCTTCGGCGCCTACTTTCCATGATTCATCGAAAGATGAGAAATAGAAAATATCAATATTGTCTTCTTTCGACCACTTTTGGGTGTTGATAAAATACTTCATAAAATTTTCGTCGGAGGGCATAGCAGCACCAAAGTTGGTACCTTGACTTGGCCATCCGGTTTCGCTGATGATCACCGGCTTTCCATTGGCAGCTCGGATGGCTTTGTTATACATTTCTTTCATGTACAATAAAGAATAGTCGATGTGACATCCTTCCCAATACGGATAGCAATTAGCGAGTATTACATCACAAGCGGCTGTAATGCGCGGCTTTACATCAAATTCAAAATAGGCGTCAACATAGCCAACCGGAATTCCAGCTGGTATAGCTTGCTTCACGCTCGTGATAAATGCAATCAATTCATCTTCTGTTAAATCACCGCGGAGCATCACTTCATTGCCCACTGCGGCAATGTCCACGTAACCTTCTTTAGCGACTTTGATTAGGTTCTCTATTTCCTGCTGATTGATTTTGTCATCATTACCCAGCCACGCACCCACCAACGTTTTCATGCCCATTTCTTTCGCGATTTTTGGAATCAGTTCGTTGCCTTCGGTGCAAGAGAAGGAGCGTACCCATTGGGTGTAGGGCTTTATAATTTCCAATCGTCGTTTAATCTGTTTCTCCGAGAGAATATCACCTGGCTTTTGTCCTTCTTCATAAGCGCTGAAGCCAATGCCATGCATGCCAGAGTTCAAAACTTTTCGAAACAATTCACGCAACGTTTCGGGGGTGACACCTTCATACGAAACACCCGCCAGCGATAATTTCTTTTCTTCTTTTGACGACATAATTAGTTGTATTTGATTTTTTCATTTTTATTCCACAATCCCCACGCTTGACCTACATCACCTTCGTGACGCACTTTCCAGGATTCGTCAAACGAAGAGAAGTAGAAGGTTTCGATGTTTTCTTGTTGCGCCCAGTTTTGAATGTTGATGAAATACCGCATGGCATTTTCTTCGGAGGGTTGTGCCTGCGCATTGCTGGTTCCTTGATCGGGCCAACCGGTTTCAGCAATAATTACTTTTTTTCCTTTCGCCGCTTCTTTGGTAACGGTGTACATCTGTTTCAGATAACCTGAAGCCTGATCAATGGCGCATCCTTCCCAGAAGGGATAGCAGTTTGCGAGAATCACATCACAGGCATCTACCAGATCAGTATGTTCTTTAAATTGGAAGTACGCATCCACATAGCCCACCGGAATATTGGGTAAAGCTTTCTTCACTTGTTGGATGTAATGGATCAATTCTGGTTTGGTTAAATCATTGCGCAGCAGCACTTCATTTCCCACCACGGCCATATCCACATATCCTTTCTGTGCTAGGCTGATCAATGCCTTTATTTCTTCTTCGTTGTTCGCTTTATTACTGTCAATCCACGCACCTACCATAGTCTTCAAACCTTTTTCATGCGCTGCTTTTGGAATAAATTCATTCCCATCGGTACATGAGAAAGAGCGCACCCACTTGCTGTGTGGAGCCACGATCGCCATACGTCTTTGAATTTGTTCTTCGGACAAAATATCTCCAATATTCTGCCCTTCCAAATAAGGACTGAAACAAATTCCGTGAAGTCCGCGATTAAGTGTTTTAGTAAATAGTTGTTTGACTTCAGCAGGAGCGAGGGAAGCAAAGTTTAAGTCAGTAGCTAATGCAGGTATCTTATCGAGAGAAAGGAATTTTTCTTTTTGATAATACGATGATGATTTTTTGGTTTTGGCTGCATGGCGCTCGTTCAATTGTGCGCGGATTTCATTCGCGCGTGTTTCGTCTACATCATAATCTCTCATTGCCCAGATAGCTGTTACCGTACCAAGTATAGGAATGCCAACAAAGAAAATTCGTAACCAAAACATCGTTTCATCAGTTTGAGTTGGTGCATTCGATTTAAAAGCAACCAATGAAAGAATTAAACCACTTAATAAACCTGCGACTGCCGTTCCAAACTTTACCATCCACCAATAGATAGCACCTAAACTTCCTTCTCTTCTTTTACCCGTATTTAATTCATCAATATCAATGACATCAGAAGTCATGGACATCATTAAGGTAAACAAGCTGCCAATACCAAAAGAAAATAATGGAAGGGCAAAAAGAAATAGCCAGGGTTTACCGGGAATAAAAAGTATATACAATAAAATATAGCCAAATACTGAAATGCCCTGAGAAAGTAAAAAGGCTTTCTTCTTTCCCATTACCTTTGACATTCTCGCTACAATAGGAATTACTAATAATGTAGTGATGATAGCACCTACGCTACCAAACAAAGTCGGCCACAATCCAAATCCTTCTTCATTTCCTTTGAACAAATAATACTTGATAATAAAGTAAGAAAAACCGGCTGTTGTTTGGAATGCATTAAAAATTAAAAACGTTGCAATACAAATTTTTCGGAAAGGTTTAATTTCAATTGAAGCTTTTAATCCTTCTTTGATCTCTCCAAAACTATTCAGGATTCCTTTTAAATCTATCGGGCTATAGTTTTCGTTGAGTGTAGATTTACCAGGAATAAAAAATGCAGGAATAGCTGCTAGGATGGCACAACCAATAGCAACATATATTGATAAAGTTCGTACAGCTACATCGCTTGACACAAATAACGATTTGTCTGCCATAATAACCCAAAACCAAGGAGCTATGACCCAAGCTAATTGACCAATGAGTTGAGAGGTGGCCATGATGCTGGTTCGCTCATGAAAATCATCACTCATTTCGTATCCCATGGCAACATACGGAATACTAAAGATGGTAAGACCTGAATAAAAAACTAAGGACACAACTAAGAAGTAAATAAAATTGTAAGTAACTCCATTCTCAGCATACAATTGCCACATGAATGCAAAGGAGAATCCTAAAATAACTGCACCTGCTAATACATACTGTCTCCTTCTGCCCCATTTGGATTTTGTATTATCACTCACATACCCCATTATCAAATCAAACAAAGCATCATAGAACTTCGGAATAAAGTAGGTTAATCCGAGTAACAATCCGCTAAAGCCTAGATTTTCTACCAATATCACAGTAAAAATTCCTAATGCTGCCGGAAACATTTGGTTGGCCAACATTCCGATGCCGAATGCAATCTTTTGACCCATCGGCACTTGATTAGTAGAGGTAGACATTGGTTTGGTTTTTAGGATAGGTTTATTTTTTTTCGGTAATCGTTTTATGCTTTAACTTCCCTCACCCTGTCCTCGTTCCTCGGACACCCCTCTCCCAAGGGAGAGGGGATGGGAGAGGGGATGGGGGTGAGGGATTCTTTTACTTATCCGGCGGAGCCATTAACTCTTCTAGCAATTTTTTCTCGTCTCCGCTGTAGGTTTTAACAATCGGGTTGCCCGCGCGCTTCAGGTTTTTGAACACGCCTTGGTCAACTTGTTTCCACAAAGCATATTTTGCTTCGCCATTGAGTTTAAACAATCCAAAATGATTTTCAGAACCATTTGGATTTCCTGCATCTTTCCACTGCTCGTCAAATGCTTCAAAGATGAAGCAGGAGATGCCGGCTGTATTGGTCCACTCGCGCATCAGTTGATAAAACTTACCTTGTTTGTATTCATCGGTAGCACGCGATCCTTCTCGTCCGTAAAAACCATCTGATATGGATGCCCAACCGGTTTCACCAATGTGAATGGGTTTATTTACGCCCAGACTTTTCACATAAGAAGCAACCGCTTCGTATTGTGTCTTTGCAAAATCTTTTGCGCGGATCATCGCAGCATCTGTTTTTTCTATTTCAGAAAGCGATGCCTCCTGATTGGGCACACGCCAAAAGTCAGGATTGTAATGGGTGTTATGATAGGGATAAGTGTGCATGGAAATGTAATCCACGGCTTTGATTATTTTCTCCAGATCTTCCGTATGATAACTTGGATCGCCACCACCCCAAGAAGTAAAATCATCGGAACAGGTGATCCACAAATCCTTAGGAAGCTGACCAGATGCTTTCAAGGACTGTACGTGGGTTACCCATTTCAAAATGACGGAAGGTTGCACGTAATAACTGGTAGCCCATCGTATCATCGCTTCATTTCCAACAGCGAGTATTTTTACAATATCAGGATATTGATTCGCCAGCGCCACAGCCCGAGCAATCTCACCTTCATTCTGATCGCTTTCGATGTTATGATCTGGTGCCTGATCGGTCCACGCATTTTTACAATCAATCCATGCCCCCAGCATCACATACATTTCAAAGGTGGGATCTGACTGCTTTAGTTCGTGAATGGCTTTCAACAAGTTAGACGCGTGTGCCAATTGAACATTGTAGGTACGCACAATCTTGATTCCCATGGCAGATAAGATTTTGAGGTCTTCCTGCAGTTGAGCAATGGTGGGTTGTAGTTCTCTTGATTTTTCGCGGTAGCCTTCGTAACAAATGGCCAGGTAGTTGGGGTTTCCTAAAATGTCTTTTGCTGTCACTTCTTTTTGGTTAACGGGTTTATCGGATTGGTTTTTGTGTTTTGGGTTGCACGAAATGCTGATTGCGAAAGCTAACCCCAGACAAATTGATTGTAAGACTGACTTTCGGATTGCTTTCATGTGTTAATAATTTTTTTTAGTGGTCACATGGAATGGCCTAATTAGCATTCCGTTGAGTGAAAATACTTTTAATGGCCATTTCATATTTGTTGTTGATTGTTTTATGAATGATAAGTCAATCCAAAACCAAGAGTAAAGAGCGGTTCAATGGAATCATCCCAAAAATTAGGGCCATACTTTCTTCCTTCATAATCTTCTACCGACTTCGGCCATGAATGTGGAAGCTTTCCTTTAAAATCATAATCACCAAACAATACTTCGGCAATGCCATCGCCTTCCGAGCCGGGAAACCACGCAGCTACGAAAGCATCCACTTGTTCCAGTTGTTTCGTGACTACCAGCGGTCTTCCTGAAATGAGCACAACTACTGTTTTGATTCCCTTGGCATGGTAGGTATCAATTAATCTTTGATGTTCTTCGGTAAGCGTATGTTGATACTTGTTCATCACACCACCAATGTCTCCCATAAATTCTGCGTAAGGTGTTTCACCCACTACAATCACTGCCACATCTACATTATCAGTATTGGCAGAGCCATCCAGATCATATAAAACTTCTTGCCCTGAGAATTTTTTGAATCCATCTAAGATGGTAGTTGCACCTGCATAATTTTCCGTCATACCCTGCCAGTTCACGGTCCATCCACCAGATTGCAAGCCTGAATTATTCCCGAACTCACCGACTACTGCAATTCTTGCATCTTTCCTTAGTGGCAAAATGTTGTTCTCGTTTTTGAGCAACACGAGTGACTCTCGCACGGCTTGCCTCGCAACCGTGCGATGCGCCTGCACTCCAATCTTAGGGATAAGGGTTGCATCCGGAAAAGGATTGTCAAACAAACCAATTCTGAATTTTTGTTTCAATATTCTGCGCACTGCATCGTCAATTCTTTCTTGTGAGATGACTCCACTCCATACGCCGTTTCGCACGCCTTCTACATACATGTTAAAGTCGCCTTCAACCGCCATTACAACATCCACACCGGCATTGATCACATCGTTTCGACCAAAACGAGAATACGCCTTCCAATCTGAAACAACTATTCCATCAAATTTCAATTGTCCTTTCAATACATCCGTAATCATTTTGCGATAAGCGTGCATGGGCACACCATCCAAACTATTGAATGATGCCATGACTGAACCTACGCCGGCTTCAACAGCGGCACGATAGGGTGGAAGCAATCGTTCGTACACTTCTTCCTCACTCAATGTGGTATTTCCACCTTCCACTCCAAAGTCGGTGGACCCATCGCCAATAAAATGTTTAGCTGTTGCAATGAGTGATAGTGGCTGCCCGAGTTCACCTTGATGACCTCGCACAGAAGCTATCGTTAACGCTGTTGTGATCTCGGTGCTTTCCGAAAATGCTTCATACACCCGGCCCCATTTTTCATTGTACGGAATAGCAACACAAGGAGAAAAAACCCAATTGAATCCGGTAGCTCTTGCTTCAATTGCAGTGATGGCTGCTGCATTTTCTACCAGTTTCTCGTTTCGTGCAGCACCCAAGCCAATGTTGTGCGGAAAAATGGTTGCTCCTGCATACGTATTTTGTCCATGCACGGCATCCACACCAAAGAACATAGGAATGCCTAAGCGAGTGGACAGTGCCAGCTTTTGTAGTTCAATAAATTTTGCTTGCCATTCGCCGGCATCATTACCGGGCGTTGGCCCTTGGGTATGAATAATCGAGCCGATGAATTTGGTTTTGATCTCATCGAGGGTGATGTCATCGAAGTGGCGCACTTGTGTCATCTGACCGATTTTTTCGTCCAGTGTCATTTGTGCAAGCAGCGATTCTACTTTATGATCAATGGCTACGTCAGTTTTGATTTCTTTATTCATCCGTGCTACCTTAAATTTTCTTGTTTTATTTTAACTACGAGTCGAATGATTTCTCCGGTTCTTCCAAATACTTTTTGACTGAGTGTGGTGTCCAAATGCAATGTTTCAAATGTGGATACTCCATTGCTTGAAATTATTTCCAGTGTATTTTCATTCGCAAGTTTGTACACCACAGGAACTTGACAATACGTAAAACACAATGACTTTTCTTCTAAAGGCAATTCGATTGTCTTGCCTTGCACATCGATATAATGAAAGGTTTGTTTTTTCTTCAGGAACTCAGACTTTCTCAGCATACTAGGTTCAAAAGAAAGCTGTCCGTCTTTTACGAACACACCCAATTCTCCAAAACGTGAAATGATATCTTCTTTCACCTGGCCCGTCATGCCCGGTTGTTGTGCGCCTTTATTGGCGGGTGTGTGCGAGTACGGATCGGTCGGAAAAGCTCCGTACAGATGAGGAGATTTATGAATACCAATTCCTTCATTGATCTCATAGTAATGTTCCAGCAGCTTACCAACTAGTGTTTCACTCTCTTTATTCTGAATTGCTTTTTGACAACATTCCAACACAGCCAGTTGCAGTTTGGAAACCATGTGCCAATAAATAGAACCTAATCCTTCATAGCCAAAAAATGTGCCCGATCTTCCGGTGAATGCTTTGTGATTAAATAGACTTTCAAAAATTCGCAGCACTTCTTCTTTCGCGGAAGCGGTGGCTTCCAATTTATTCAATGCACTTTGAAGGTCAGCTGCGTTTTTAAAATTTCCATTGAAGTGAAAACCTCCATTTACATCCTGTTCAATAATCTGGGTATTGCCTTCTTTTATTAACTGCGACAAGAGGCTTGACTTTGAGACATCCGCCTTAGGCAGATTGTTCTTTTTTAAGAAGCCGGGTAAATCTTTGTTGGGGTACAACAGATAACTATACTGATCTTTTCTAAAGAGGGCACTTGACTTCAAACCATCCAATGTAGCAAGCACTTCATTCGAATTCAAGTAACCCGAACTTAATGCAGCCACCTGTCCTTCGAGCATTTCGCTGAGATACGAAATAGAAATTTCCGCATTGCCTTCAATCGTCATCAAATTATACGAATGATATAAGTTGTCGCTTCTTTTGTTGGCGCGAATGGAATGCTCTAAATAACTCAGGCATAGGTTCGAAAATTCAATAATGTCTTTTAGTGCCAATGTACTTCGTTGGTCGCTAAACGACTGATTGTAAATCAATGTGCGGTACTGACTACCTGCAGTGCCCAGACCATCGAGGATCGTCTTGCGATCTTTATTCGAAATGCTGCCGGCCAACAAATGTTTATTCGTGTCAAGTGCTTCCCGACAATTTTTAAAAAAAGTGAGCAGCTCATTTGAAATCGCTACTTCCTTTGTTGAGCTTCTTTCCAGAATCTCATTGAAAAATTTCAAAAATCTGCGAAGGTAGAATAGCGTTACCATGGAAACACCGTTTCCTACAAGTGCATTGTTGGCGTCATTCCATTCCGGGCGTTGCGTATTCATCCAAATGCCGCCTTCCGGAATAAAATTAGAAACCTTTGCTAATACAGTTGCCAGTATCTTTTCGATAAAGTTGACATGATGGATGATACCGTTTTTATTTTGAATGAGCGCACTGTCAGCACCAAGCGAAGAAAAACGTTTTTCAATAGCGTGGTCAAGTTGGCGATCAAAATCAATGGTGTCTTTCGGATTTCGAAGAATGTCTTCGTACGACTTTATTTTATACGGCACATTCGCATACACAAAAACATCTTCATTAAAGTAGCTGGTTAGTTTACCAGGTGCATGGCTTTCGGAGAACTCCAGAAACTTTAATAAATAAATGATTTGATGATCGCCCCAATAGCCGATATACGACCACGGATCATCGGCTTCAATTCGCTCCCAATCGATACCGTTCTTGGTAATTCGGTAAGGATTATACCCATCGAAAGTAGAAGCATTTAAAAACTTGAAAATCATTCCATCAATAAAATCAGGATAGGAATGAGCCAGCGCTTCCCAGTTCTGAAAAATATCGCGCCAGTTTCCTGCGTAGTCTAAGACCTTTGCACCGTTGTGTTCATTGCGCGTATTGATGGAAAATTGATTCCAGGGTCTGCTGGGATCGCCATGTCGCCTGCTGAATTTGAGCGGTAAGTATTCGAAGCACAATCGCTTGAGATCAGGATCGCCTGACTGGTTTGCAAATTCTTTGAATGCAGAAAGTGCAAATTGGTTAGGGAGTTCTGCGAGAATATTCAGATGGCGTATAGAGACTTCCTGATTCGCTTTGGAGAGGTAGGTTTTTACATCCTCCTTTTCTATTTGGTAGTTGTTGTCAAACAAACCACCGCGCATGATGTTAAACAGGCTATTGAAATAATGGCGCGTATCTCTCAATCCATCCGCAGTGAGTTGTAACCCATCGGCAGCGGCATTCAGTTGAATGAGTTGTTTAGTGCCGGACTCAACATCTTCTTTAATTCGAAAGGCCAGATGCTTGTCGGTTTTTATAGCTTTTGAAATGGCAATGACTTGCGATGTATTCTGATTCACATCGGCTACGGTCATCCATTCCTTTTTGCTTTTTGCTTCCAACGAAAAATCAGCACAAACAAAGTAGGCTCCCTTTTCAGCTTTGATGTCGATCTCTTCTGTTATGGGCAATCCCTTTCTAAATAGAGTCAGTTGCGAAGAGGAGAGGAGCCGTTTCGTATTTTCTAAACCGATGGACCAAGCAATAGTTGATTTGAGCGCTTCACTTGGTTCGGCCTTGTCGACAATGATAGCACTCAAAGCAAAGATTCCTACTCCGCTTTCCGCATCAAGTTCATTTCTTTTGTAGGCATCCACCAAATTGCTGGTACGGCTTTGAAGAGCGCTCCCCACACCATACGGCAAAATGTTTTGAATGCCATCGAGCACCGAGATGTTTAGTTCTGCTGATCCATCATTGATTAATTTGCTGGTCTTCACAAACCCGTATGTGTCACTGGTAGACCATTGATATTGAAAGGTGAGATTTAGATCGCGATTGATTTCTTCAAAGAGGATTTTATTGCCATGTACATTTTTATACAAGTTTCGTTGCAGATTGTATAAATTGGCATAGTAAATGGAAAAGGGTTCCCAAATATGTAGCCGGCCCTCTTTCTGTATTCGCACAATGGTTTTGGAACCCGTAAGTTCCACCGACTCAATAATCTTATCATCGGTGTAATAGGGGAACAACGCACTTTCCGAATCTTTTCGACCGGCGCTTATTCCTCCATTGCTACCTATAAATAGCCAATGATTGGAGTTACTTAAAATGCTCATGAAGAACGGACGCATCGTATCGACATTCGAAATCTGATAGTAGACTTCGTTGTCGATTCGAACTTGCGTTAATCGTGTTGGCTGATCTGTTTTCACTTCTTCTAAAATGAGGTTCAGCAATGGTACTGTTCTTTTTTATTTAAAATAGGCCGAGTTTTTAGCTCGGCCTATTTATGAAAACTTGTATCTGGATGTTTTACTTTTTAGTAATAGAAACGTTATCGATAAACACCACTCCATTACAGCTATCAGCGCCACCGCAGACTACTTCAATCAAAAGTGAAATACCTCCTGAAACATCAGATGCAGTAGTAAAAGTGAGTGTGTTGGAACTCCAATTGCCTTGAGAGAGCGTTATTGGTGTAAGAGGATGTTGCACAGCCGGATTAGCATTGCTCGTTTCGGAAAATACAAATGCATTAACAATAGCCCCATCAGCCAAAGCCTGCTGTTTCACATCAAACTTAACTTCGTATTGTGTATTAGCTAAAACAGTACCTGCGCCAAATCTTTCTTGCTTTATACCCGGATTATCGAATTTACCACTCTCAATTTTTGCGGATTTCGTTCCTCCATTGTTTTCTGTACTGCTAATGGATGTAGCTCCGTTATTGTTGAAAAGCAACCAGCCTGCATCCCCTGACTCAAATCCACCATTTGTTATCAGATTAGTGCCACCACCACCACCGCTGGATTTGTAGAAGTAGATGTTGTCGAGGTATATATTGAATGGTGTAGTGTTGGCAGTACCATCACCGTTAAACTGACCGTTAAAAATCATTTGTTTCACAGAGTTCCAAGTCATACCGGTAAAACTACTTTTCGGAATATCCACACTGTTCCAAGCACCGGGAGTAAGAGGAACATTAACTTGAACTTCTGTTGGAGCCGAATCATTAATGGGACTTACCCTTACTTGCCTATTTGTGCCGGAGGCAACCCAGATGTCTACATGTAAAAACTGCATGGAAGAGGCGTCTACATTACTTGCGAGTTGCGTTCCTTGGTAAGTGAGATTGGTGTAAGCTAGTGCTAGGTTACCATTACCGGGATTAAAAGAAGTGTTGACTACCACGGGAGGATTTTGACCCCAGTTCGGAGCGTAATCGATACCTGCAAGGTTAGTGTATGTGCCTCCATAAATCGAAATTACATCGCCTGCAGCGCGTGCTGGTGGTACAGGAGCACTGGTAGTCGGTGCTGTTGGAGGGGCACCTGCTTTGTAGAAATAGATATTGTCCAAATAGATGTCAAATGGAGTGGTGTTGGCAGTACCATTACCGTTGAACTGACCATCAAACTTTAATTGTTTCACTGCGTTCCATGTCATGCCTGTAAAGCTACTAATTGGAAGATCGACACTTTTCCATGAACCTGGCGTGAGAGGAACAACAGCTAGAAATTCTCCGGCTCCAGTGCCCATATTAATGGGGCTTACTTTAACTTGCCTATCTGTGCCCGGGGCAACCCAAATATCAACATGTAGAAATTGCATCGAAGAGGCATCTACGTTGCTTGCAAGATCTGTTCCTTGATAATTGAAATTTGGGTAAGCTAGCGCAAGATTGCCATCGCCTGGATTGAATGAAGGATTAACAGACGCTAGACCGCTTTGACCCCAATCAGGATTATAATTTATACCCGCAAGGTTAGTGTATGTTCCACCATAAATCGAAATCACATCGCCGGCAGCACGAGCGGGTGGTGTAGGCGCACCGGTAGTAGGCTTAGTAGGTCCACTGCCTGTTCCGTAGAATGCAAAATCATCGATATAATATGTAGCTGTTGTATTGGTATTGAGTTGGAAGAACAGAATGATCTTGTCATACTTTCCACTTTGGCTGCCGGCAAATGGGAATGTTAACTCTTCCCACTGATTGGTTCCTACAGTAGTAGTCTTACTTACTTCAGTATTGATGCTATTGTTCAACTTGTCTTCCAATTTTACCAGAACACTATAACCGGTTGCGGCTGAAAATACTTTCAGTTTGAAGCCGGAGTGTGTGGTGAAGTCTAGTTTTGAATTGAGTACGATTTGGTTGTTGGCAAACAATGCACCACCGTTGCGTTCAATCTTACCTACTTTGCATGAAGTGTTTACCGCATTTTTTATATCCGGATTATTGGCATACGTATAAACGGCATCAAATGAACCAATTGCAGTACCTGGATCAGTTTTAAATGTAATATTTAGATCAGTAGCAGTAAGGCCCTGCGTAGCGTCAGGTGTACAAGGTGTTTCAGTTACTTTTTGTTCGATATCATCCACAAAGAAAGTACCGGTAGTAACAGTTGCACCACCTACAAATAGAGTGATGCGAGAATACTTAGCCGACGAGGTAAAATTGAATACAAGATTTTCCCAGCCAGTTCCTCCGTGACTTGCGCTAACTTCCACCGCTCCGCTGGTGCCTTCTTCTAATTTTAAAAGCACGTTCACCGGTTTGGTTGATCGCACATTCATGGCAATCGTTTTCTTGGTCGCTAAGTCAATTGGAACAGCTACATTTAAAAATATTCCTTCGAATTGTGCGCCACTGTTCGTGATCGAACCCACTTTCGTTGTTTTATTGTTCGTGCCGGAAAGGCTTGGATTGTTTACAATCGCGAAACTGGCACCAGTAAAGGTAGTGACATTGTAATCTACGTTTATACCGTCAAACGTGATGGGCAATGAGACCTTGTCTTTAATCACAACAGTTACAGTAGCCTTCGTCTCGTTGGATGCACCTGCATTATTGAAAGCTTTCAAGGTTACTTCATACGTGCCGGCAGCATATGTTTTAACTGGCTCTTTTTCAGTGCTCGTAGTATTGTCGCCAAAAGCCCACAAAAACTTAGTTGCTCTTTCAGAGACGTTAAAAAACTGAACGGTTCCTGTGTCTTCATTTACTTTGTAGGTAAAGGCGGCAACCACTTTGGGTAGTTTTTCTGTATCATCGATACAGCCGGTCAAAAATGTGGCCAATGCAAAAAAGCCCGATAGCGTTGTGATCACCAGTGCAGCGGTAATCAACTTAGCGTAGTTTATAGATATTTTCATGTTAGTATAGATTTTCAGTTAGGTAATTATTTGTAAACTCGAACATAGTCGACCAGCATGGTTTGTGGAAAAACAGTTTCACTGTTCGGGGCCCCCACAAAGTTTCCGCCAACCGCCATATTGATCAATATGAAGAAGGGTTTATTGAATACCCATTCGCCCGTTACATCGGCCGGGGTTATTTGATTGTATAAGACATTGTCTACATAGAAGTTCACGTATTCCGGTCCCCATTCAATTCCAAACACGTGAAATTCCGTGTCGAAGCGACCATTCTTCAGTGTGTAACTTTTTGAGATCGATTGTCCGCCTGCATAGCCGGGACCGTGAACAGTACCCAATATGGTTGTTGGAGTTTGTCCGCGCAATTCCATGATATCAATCTCACCTGCTGCCGGCCAAGGTTTTGTATCGATGTCAGCACCCAACATCCAGAAGGCAGGCCAAATACCTTGTCCCCAAGGCAATTTAATCCGAGCTTCGAAGCGACCATACTTTTGATCGAACTTACCTTTTGTTAACAGTCGCGCAGAGGTGTATGCAGAGCCGTTGTAGGATTCTTTCAGTGCCGAAATGATGAGGTATCCGTTTTGCACCGTTACATTTTTGGAGCGGTCGGTATAGTATTGTAACTCACTATTTCCCCACCCATTTTGCCCAGTACCAATGTTGTAGTTCCACAATGTTGTATTGGGTGCACCTTGCGTATCAAACTCGTCATTCATTACGAGCGTATTGAGATTGACTACTTTCTGTGCATCATCGGTACAACCAAGAAATGAAAAGAACAATGTTGGTAGCAATAGACTTCTAATAATCATTAAAAGCCCTTTTGTTGTAAATTGATTTGTTTGATACATTTTTGCTTTTTTTTAATTTTTATAGAAGTATAAATTATCCAAAACGAAATTGATGTTTCCAACAAAGACTATTTGCGCCAGATTATTTTTTTGTGTCGCAATATTGCCAGTGAGTGGAATATCAACACTAACCCATTCTCCTTTTTTGATCGCACTTGATTGGAGAACGTACGTTATTTCTTTATCATCCACAGTAGGAGCCCCCGTATTGACATCGGTATTCAGTACACCATTAGCTCCCCGATCCCTTATTTTAATCTCGAAAGTCGCGCTAGTCGGCTCGTTGGTCCAAATATCAAGGTGAAGAAACTGCATAGAGCTTGCATCTACACTAGGGTTATTGAATTCGATTCCCACATAGTTCAACTTGCTGTAATACTTTAGATTGTCGTTGTTGAAAACGATATCAGCAGTTTGCGTAGTAGAACCTCCATAGAATCCGTTAAAGAAATCAACCGGAACGTTGGTGTATACATCGCTAAATAGCGAAATAACGTTTGCGGCAGGCTTCGCAGGAGCAATTGGCAAAGTAATATTTCCAGAGGACGTAATTGATAGGGAACCCGTTGCCTTAACTCCATCCAAAACAGCTGTGATTTTGGCGGTGCCAGGACCCACCAAAGTCACAACGCCCTTCTCACTCACTTGTGCCACACTGTTATTGGATGATGTAAATTTATAGTAAGACGGTGCTACCAATACCGTTTGATTAAGGCCTGATGCCAAATTAAATGTCTGTGTCAAACCAGTGATGGTGGTGGTGGATCCAGTAAATGAGGACTCTACTTTATCTTCACCGTTAAAAATGGCTGGCCTTGGCTGCGCCACGGTGCCCAGTTTTTCAAACTTCAACTCATCGATCCAAAATGTATATCCGTTTCCACCTTCAGGCCCTTCAGCATACCAGAACAGTCCTTTTTCGAAGGAGAGTAGGGAAGGATCAGGAATCGGAATGGTGTATTTAGTCCATGTCGTATTGATTCGCATGTTGGTGAGGGTAACCAAGTACTTGTTTTCACCAAAATCATTTCCAAAACCAATCTCATTGATCGTTCCGGCCTGTGTGGCTTTTGCCCAAAATGTGAGCGCATCAAAATCGGATAAATCACGGCCGCCGGCATCGGGGAAAATAGCTCCGGCATATGCTCCGCTAGCATCGCCTACGTTGGGCACATCAATTCGCATCGATGCGCTGCCGGCATAACGTGTTTCTGTATCCACCGTAAATGCATTCAGTTTCGATCCTGCAAAAGGAAAATATTGCAAGCCGCCAACGAAGCCATCAATGAATACTCCGGGCGTATTAGGGTACTTGGCAAATTCTACATCTTCGGATAAGTTTCGTTGACAACCCGATAAAAGAGCCAACATGAATCCTAAGAAGATTGCGAGGGTAAAGTTATTTGTTTTCATGTGTTGATATTTTTTTTTAAAGGCCACATGGAATGGCTGGGTATTCATTCCTTTGGGGCTAATAATTTTCGATGGCCATTTCATGTTTTTCATTCTTCAAATTTTTATTTCCCAACACTGATACGAACATAGGTTCTAAACTCCCATTCATTTCCATTGGGGAAACCCACCGGACTAATAATGGGTGATGTTGCAAATGGATCGGCCACATTCGGAAGATAGCGAGGAGAATACTTATCTAATGAGCGCCATGTCATTTGCACGCCAATGGATGTGGCCGGAAGGATATACCAATCTGGTTTACCAATGGTGGTAGACAAGTCGGCCATCAATTGTACCGGGAACGTTAAGTTGAAATCGCGATGATAGTCAAAAGGCCCCCAATCATTGAACTTGATATGTGATGCAAGTTTTATCTTTTTGTAGATCACTCTGAAATCGCCACCAAAGCGCTCGATAGATCTGGTGTTGGGACCATTGGCTTGACCATTTCCTCCATATAAGTTGGCGATGATTCCTAATTGTGGGTTGAGTTTCGAAACAATTCGTGTGTTGACCTCCCACAAATCCAGTGCAGGCGGTGCGCCTATCGCTGCTGTTGGTACACGTCCGGTGCCCGGAAAAATAACGGCTGCATCTTGTGAAGTAGGCAAGTGACGGTAGACAAAACCAATGCTGGCTGCTAACCGCGAGTCTTCTGAACGATCGTTGTCCCATTCATACATCCATGTGCCGGGCGTAGGGTCAAATGTCAATAACAACTCACCTGCAACCGTCTCTCTATTTGATCTGACTACAAATGGATCAACTAATATATTGCGTAGGCGCGCAGGGCCACCGGCATTACCCGGCATCGGATCGACTAATGGCTTTTGCCACATAAAGTTTGGAGCGATCTGCCACTTGCCAATCGTATAAGTAAAGCCGGTTAATACGTTGTTCTTGTTTCCGCTACCGCTGTCTTTCAATCTCCAGCCGGTGAATGTGGTAGTATTATCGCCACCACCATTAGCCACCAATCCTTGCGAAGCAGCTTGTGCGTACCAATTAATTCTTCCGGATGTGTAGGTTAACTTAACTTTTCCACCCCAAGTGTCTGTGTTTTTAATTCTATCCACATACGTCTGGTAGTTTCCTTCTTGGCCACGAGTTACTTGAAATTCTCTGCCCACCAACGGTTGGCCACCCCAGATACCACCCAACTCTATTTTCAATTTGTCGAATAGCTTTCTGGAAACTTGCAGTGTCAATCTTCTGGTTCGTGGTTGTGGAACAGCCAGTGAACTGACTGCTGCACCCGGATCATCCAAATCTTCGTGCATGATTCCCGTTACATTGATTTTACCAACGTTTCGGCTATACTTTACCAATATGGCAGGGTTAGCTCCCCACCACAACTCGCGGCCGTAAGCAATTTTTAATCCATCCAAGGATTTCTTTCCGCTGACTTCAAAGCCTTGTGGAGCGAGACCATTATATATGTCAATGTTGGGTCCGTAATTCGCTTCCGGATACAATCCAAAAAAATCGCCTTCATAGCCCCAATGGTAATGGCCCGTTCGATAGAAGCCATTCAGATTAAACAGTTTATGATTCCATGAATAGTCTGCCCGATACACTTGCACACGATCCAGCGAAGTTGTAACCGTGCCTGTTGGCGTTACTAATGTTTGTGGACGGCCTCTGTTTTCGTAGAAAATTTCATTGATGGGGTTTTGTGCCACATTGCCCAACACGTTGAACGAAACATTCGCCCGTACATTGGATGCGGGGTTGGCTTCAATGCCCACGAAATAAGATTCCATGTGATCATACCCCAGCTTGTTGGGGTAGGTGGTTTGAGCCGGGTTTACTTTATTGGGAGTGGTAATCAATTTTCCACCGGTGATAAATGTGGAAAGCTCGGCTCTCATCTCACTTACACGAACTTTTGAATTTTGTTCGCCACTCAGTGCGGCTTTATCGCCTCTGGCTTTCAGAACCGCATCCATCAATTGGATGTTCGCAAAATGATTGTCTACTCCAGATAAGTTTACGCCCTCACGATACGGATTTAGGGTATGAACTTCTTTCAAGGCATAATAGGCTGCACGTGGATATAAGGCATATAGCCCGCGCGGGTTGGTTGGGCCTTTAGCGCAAATACCAAACCACTCTTCGTTCATGTTATTTTCTCCTTTCTGAAAATCGCGGATATAGCCGCCATTGGACCATGAGGCATTGTCATCGTGAATATCTAACCCTTTGGTTTGACCGAATTTCCACCAGCCGTCACTAAACTGAAAAGTAAACCCACCAAGTGAGTTGTTCGCTTTTCCTAATCCGGCTGCATTGGCATAAATCTCCTTCCAGTTGCCAACCATGTAGTATGCTTGCGCCTCTTGATCTTCGGCATTGTCTTGCACATTGAATGCATCTGCGCCAAACTCGGTGAACAAGATGGGCTTGTTCAATTCGTCTTTCACACGTTGAAAGGCATCTCCAAACGAAACGCCACGGTACATGTTGGTTCCAAAAATGTCAATGTCTTTACACTCATCTTTAATGATTTCCAGAAACAAAAGATCGCCATTACACATCGCTATAGGGTGCCCTGTATCTTTTGCTTTCATGGCCAGGGTTGCCTCATTAAACAACTTGTACATGGCCGTTGCCCGAGCAGTTGATTTTCTGTCTTTTACAGGAATGTCTTCGGTTTCCGCACCATCCCAAAAAAGACCGTAGTTGTTTTCATTTCCTAATAAATAAAGGAGTAGGCCCGGTGTGTCTTTATAGTCGCTAACCATCTGAGTTACTTCGGCCAACAGCAATTGGCGCACGCGAGGGTCAGAATACTCTGTATTAGGAGCCCAAGCGCCACCAATGGTAAGTCCATATCGACCAAAAGAATGGTTGAGCATGGTATAGATGCCATAGTTCTCATAGATGTATTTGATCCATCGGGCCGGTACACCGGTATATTGCCGTATGGTGTTTATACCCATATTTCTTAATAAGGACATTTCAGTATCCAGTGCTGCCTGAATAATGTCGTCTGGCTGATTCCATAAACTGTAAGAGAAGTTGGTGCCAATCGGAAAGTAATCCCAATTCATTCCATTGATCATCAGTTCTTTACCATTTACGTTCAGCTTCATCCCGTTTGCGTCCTGCCGAACCATCACCTGACTGGGTTGCCCCATCGCGGTGATCGAAAACAGGAGAAGGGCTACCATGTAGATATTCTTCATATTCGGTTTTTTTGGTTTAATAGTATTCAATCGATTGTCTTTCTACTTTATCGAAATCGGTTGAAATTTCGACAGAACAATGTGGAACCCGAAAAAAAGTACTACATCATTTCCTTTCAACCACTACTACAAAACCTCTCCTGCATCGGTTTGAATAGCTTAAAATGAATACATTTGGTACACACACTGCCCAAAAGGCTCATTTATGGACAAATTTCAAAAGGATGTAATCGGAACTGTGACAACTTGGATTTTGGTAGCAATCTGTTACCAAGCCTTGGCACAAACGGGTAAATATCCCATTAAGAACTTTGCACCTTCCGATTACGGGGCAGGCATTCAGAACATTGATTTTGCCCAAAACAGAGATTTGAGCCTCTTTGTCGCCAATAATTTGGGGATTTTATCATTTAATGGGACTGCGTGGGGCAAGCATGCGCTAAACACGGGCAAAAAACAGCGATCGCTCGCCTTTGATGATACTTCCAACCGACTTTATGTAGGGTCTCAGGGCGAGTTTGGATACTTCGAAGCCAATTGGCACTACGTCTCTTTGGTTGACAAAATCCAGGATCGGTTTCGCGATTTTGATGAGGTATGGGATGTTTTATTGCATGACTCTAAGGTCTACTTCTGCACGTTTCAGGGAATCTATATCTATGATGGGCAAACGGTGGAAGTGGTGAGGCGTCCCGGAGGGTTCAATCGTTCATTTTTGGCCGGAAGCAGACTTTTTACTCAATCACCCACCGGCTTACTCTTTGAATTGGAAGGTAAAGAACTGAATGCCATACCCCAAAATGAACACACCAATCAGGTTGTTGCCGGAGTGGTGCGCAACGAGACTGGGAACATGGTGTTTTATAATTCAGGCCATATTGAGTTTTTGAACACACTTGGTACCAAAGAACAATACACCGAGTTGGAGGAAGTGCTGGCCGGCAAATATGTCAATCATGTCATTCAAATTTCGGATGGGCGATTGGTAATCTCCACGCAACTGGCGGGGCTATACATCTACGACCCACTGACCCGGCAAATTGAAAATATCTCCATTACAGGTGGTTTAATGTCTAATGCATGCCTGCGGGTATTTCAAGATCATACCGGAAACCTATGGGTAGGTATGCAAAACGGCATCGCTCTGATCGATATCAAGTCTCCATTGCGATTAATCAATCAGAATATTGATCTGCAGGGAAGCGGTTATGAAGCCTATGAACTCGAAGAGGGTACGTATTATACCACGAGCAACGGAATCTATTTTCTGGCCAAAGGGAAATCCAAAAGTGAATTTCTGATAGGAACCGAAGGGCCTGCGTATGGTATGCAATGGATCAACGAAAAGCTATATGCTGGGCATCATACCGGTTTGTTTTTGTTGAAAGGAGGCAAAGCTTTCAGACGCGCTTATTGTGAAGGGTTATGGCAGATCAAACAATTGCGTTCCAATCCTGCCTATGCTATCGCCGGTACTTACACTGGTTTACACCTTTTTCGACTCGATAATTCAGGAGAGTTGCGCGATGCACAAAAAATTCAGGGATTTAACGAATCAAGTCGCTTTTTTGAAGAAGATCGCAAAGGACGGATTTGGGTAGGTCAATATTACAAAGGCTTGTATCTGGTTACACTCAACGACTCGTTGCGTAATGCCACTGTGATGAAAGTATCGGACCTGTATACTCTGCCTATTCAAAAATACATTTTCCTCAGTCGAATTGATGACCAACTCTATATTTGTTCTGCCAAGGGTATTTTTAAGTTAGATCAGTCGACAGACAAAATCGTAGAAGAAGATGTTTTTTCGAAGGTGGTTGGGAAAAATTGGGTATATCAACTGGTGCAAGACCGGCAGAAAAATGTGTATGTGTATTCCGAAAATCTGGTGGGTTTTTTCAAGAAGGTAAGCACCGAAAATTATGTGTATGTTCCCTCATCGCTGTTTCAATTGCGTCAGTCGTTTAACAATGACTTGCTCAGTGTTTCGCGAAATGTGCGCGAAGGTGTGTTGTTCAATGCCAATGAAGGGTTCATTCAATACACCCCCGATTTGGAAGAAGCAGTGCCCCCCACCAATCAGCCTTTGCTCAATCGGGTAGTAAATGTGGCCGAAGACAGTGTATTGTATGCCCGAATGCCCTTTCAGGCTCGTACCGAAAAAACAGATCCGATTCGCATTACGGAGGGTACGCGCGTCTTACAATTTATCGTTGAGTCTTTCAAATTCAAAGATGTCAGTAATCAGCAATTCAGGTATTATTTAAGCGGCTTTGATGAAAGCTATGGAGATTGGAGTGCTGCCAGCATTAAAGAATATACCAACCTAAAAGTGGGTAGCTATCAATTTCATGTTCAAACCTTTAACTCGCGGGGAGAAATAGTAACCAGTCAGCCGTTGTTAGTTGAGGTTTCGCCATCCTTTTACAAAAGCCCATTGGCGCGCGTGATTTACTTTTTGATGGCTCTTTGGGTACTCTATTATTTCTACCGCTTTCAACGGCAATACTACCGGGCCAAGCAGGTGAGGATGGAGCAAGCGAAACAAAAAGAACTCGCCCAAAAACAAAAAGAACTTCAGGAATTAAAGGAAGAACAGATCAAAAGCGAGCTAAGTCATGTCAACAATCTTCTGGCGGCATCTACGATGAACCTGGTCGTAAAAAATGAGTTCATGGAAACCATCAAAGAAGAAATCCGGCAGGCAAAGCTCACCAACAAAGTAGAAGACAAGCAGCGTGCGTTGGAACGAATCATTAAGGAAATAGATACTACGCTGAAAGTGCAGGAGGACTGGAAGCAATTTGAGCATCACTTCGATCGGGTTCACGGCGATTTTCTTAAACGGCTCACCCAAGAGTTCACCGACCTTACGCCCGGTGAACAAAAGTTATGTGCTTTCTTACGCCTTAAAATGGATTCTAAAGAGATTGCCAATCTAATGGCGATCTCACTGCGGGGCGTAGAAATAACACGTTATCGCCTGCGTAAAAAGTTTAAACTCGAAACCCACCAAAATTTATCGAAGTTTATTTTGGAGTATTGATCCGTATTTTTTTTTAGTTGGGTGTTTGATTAGCGGTGTCATTCAGTAAAGCCTCACGCATCAGCGAAGGTGGCATGTTTCCAATTATCAACATGCGATCGTGAAAGTCTTTGATCGAAGAATGTATCGATATCAGCGAATTGCCTCACGGAATTTATATACTTCAGTTAATCATCGGGAATCACTTCGATTCGATCAAGTTTAATAAACATGAATAAGGAATCGATTTTCTCTTCTCAGGGGTCTCCGCCTCAGGACTCTGAGGCAGACCAACCGATTACCTACTGAGTAGTGTTTATATTCCCTCAGAGTCCCTTGCAGGAGACTCTGAGGAGAAATAAAAGGTCACCCCAGCTTTCCTTGGTCTGCGCCTAACGATCATCAAATTTCTCTTCAACACTTTTTAAACAATAGATCCTGCTCGCTCCACTCATATCCTGCTAATCCTAAAATCCTGCAAATCCTGATTCACACAACAACACTTATTTTGGAGGAGTGGGAGAGAAGAGCGAAATTTGTTAAAAGCCCAGAAGTAGATAAACAAAATAGGCACACGTGTTAGTGCAAAATAGGCGCATAGAACTATGTTATGGGCAATTGTAAAACGACAACGAAATGACAAGACAAATTTTACTTTTAATAATAGTAATCTTAGGACTTTCTTGTAATTCTGGCAGACAAGAAAGTAAAGCGAAAGAAAATATACGCTTTGATTTATCAGCAGGACGCATAAACACTTTTCAAGAAACAATTGAAATCAAGGCTTCACTATTCAACGACAATATGGACACGGTTTACTTCCTATCTTCCACTTGTGACGGAGAACAATACTCATTGCGTTATGACACCGCTAAATTTGTATTGACACCATTTATGAATTGCAACGCCAGTTATCCAATAATAATAAAAATTGCTCCAAAAGGTCAACACGACTTTCAGGCACATTTCAGACTTAGTAATAAGGAAACAAAAATCAATTTGGGTTTCGACTTCTATTCGGTTGACAAATTGTTCGACTTGACAAATAAAGATTTAGGAGACATAAATATTTTCAATAGACCCAAAGACAAGCAGACAATTATATGGGCGGGCGAAAAAGCGATAAAATAAGGTTTTGCGTTAGACAGGCGGACGTGCAAACTTGGAGCTTTGTGCTTCTAATAAACATTAGTAATAAATTGAAAATTTATTCTACCAAACCCGCCCGAACGCAAAGCCCCAAACCGTTAGGTGCAAGGCAATTCGGCCAATTCACTTATATTGAAAGATTTATAACCAAGAATAAAGTGTAAAGAATGAAACATTTTGCCGCAATTCTACTGTTCCTTCAAATGAGCTCAACAGTATTGTCACAAGGTTTTTATTTTTATAAGGATTATGAAACTTTGTTACAGTCAACAAAGAAGAAGGATGACAAAGTTAACTTTGAGAACCTTCTTGAAAAGTTCCATAGAAACAATGAGTTAACTGAATACGAAAAAATTGCTTTGGTAGTCGGTTCAACAGGGCACATAGGAAATGGAAATAAAGAACTTCTAAAATTCGAAAATCAAATTGATGTTCTGAATGACAAGAAGGAATACATAAAGGCTATAGATCTTGCGGACAAATGTTTGACTATTTTTCCACTTAGCTTAAAAGCACTATTAGGGAAATGGCGGGCTTACTCGAAATTAGGAAATGAGAAAAAATCTGATTTCTATTCAGGTCAAGCGCTAGTGATATTTGAAGGTATGCAAGCCAGTGGGCACGGTGAAAAACGGACAGAGCCAGTAATTGGAATTAGTTTGAATAATATCGATGAGTATGCTAGCAAACATGCTGCAGGCGCTGGATTTGTATTTTTTAAAAGTTATCAAGATGAATTTGGACACACAATAGTAGAGTACAAATCGGACATCGGAAACCAGTATTTTGTAATACCAAAATAGAGGCAATTTACTTCTACGTAGAGTCTCGCCTCGGACTCTGCGGCAAACGTAAGCAGGTAGATATAGTTATGAATTGGCACGTGGTGTGCCTCAGAGTCCCTTGCAGGAGACTCTGAGGAGAAATAAATGTGCGTGGTGGTGAATAACACCAACATTGGCGAAGGAGTTAGGCTTCGAAAACCCAAGGCGTTATAAACACAAACCTCAATGGCAAGTCGATCACAGACTCAAGAATCAATATAACTTCAAAAAAGCCTGCCATTCAAAAACACAAATTCCACCATTAGCATTTTATTAACAATAATTAGGAATTGGTTAACAATCCCCATTTTACATAATAGATATTTTTGCAGCGTAAACACACTGACATGAAACTGTATTCTTTTTTTGCCTTTTTGCTGGTTGCAACAGTAAAAAGTTTCTTACCAAGATAAAACGATAGCGTATGAATTATAAATGGATAAACCTTTTCCTCTTTTGCTATTTGGATGTTCACGTACAATGGCTCAACAGATTTATGAAAAATCGCTTGTTATTCTTGCTCATGATCACCGCTTTTCTGAAAGGAACTTCGATGGCAAAAATGATTTCAAAGAAAAGATTAATTCGTGAATAAGCGCGAAGGTTATTTTGTGTAGTAACGGATATTCAGGATCTTTTCCTGTTTTTTTTCTGTGTAACATCTTGAATTCGTAAACCTATATACTATTTACTTATGAAGAACTTTTTAATCGTTGCGTTACTGTTTTCTTCAATCGCTAGTCAAGCACAGAAAATTAGAATCTTGATTGTGTCGACCAATCGTGATACGGTTGGCACAAATGCCAGTGGCACTTATCTGCCCGAGATCGCCTATCCTTTTCAATTCTTTACGGATCAAGGATATGAAGTGGATATCGTTACCCCGAAAGGAGGGAAGGCCGCTATCTACCAACGCGATTTGCCCACTGAATTGGAAAAGATATTTAACAGCAAATTATTTAAACTAAAAACAAACCAAACTCTTTCGCCCGAATCAGTAAAGCCAAATGAATACGGGGCTGTTTTTTATCCGGGTGGGCATGGCCAATACTTTGACGTTGTCCATGATGAGCGAATTGCTCAACTCACGGCTGCCATTTACGAAGCTGGTGGGGTTGTAGGTACAGCGGGTCACGGTGTAGCCTCGCTCATTGAAGTGCGTCTGAGCAATGGACAATATCTTATCAAAGGAAAGAAGATAACCTGCTTTCCGCATTGGGCAGAGTTAAAATGGATGAACATCTCAAATTACGGAAAGCTGTTGGCTTTTAATATGGAGGAAGTGCTCGCGAGACGCGGTGCAGATTTGGTTGTATGTACTTTTGAAACACGCAATGACTCCGCACTGACATTGGTAGTCGACAAGCCCAACCACATAGTTACAGGCTCTTTTGCCGGTTCCGCAAAGTGGGTGGCTGAACAAATGACAAAACTTTTGAAATAATTCAATGATAGTATGATACGTCCACTACTAGTAATTTTGGTTTCCTTCGTTAGTACTGCATTCTCACAAAAGATTCTTATTGTTTCTACTAACGTAGATAAACTCAATAACGAAATCAATGGAACATTTCTGATGGAGATCGCGGAGCCTTTTGATGCATTCACAAAAGCAGGTGTTCAGGTAGATATTGTAACGCCACTGGGTGGCAAGGCGGCTATCTACCATCGTGGTCAACTATCGAATACGCTTGAGGCAATTCAAGAAAATGAAGCGTTCAAACAAAAAATAGCTCATACGCTTTCTCCTAGGCAAGTGAAAGTGTCTGAATATGCTGGCATATTTTACCCGGGAGGTGGCGGGCAATTTTATGACGTATTCAACAACAAAGAAATTGCTTCTCTCGCAGCTCGAATTTACGAACAAGGCGGTGTAGTTGGTACAGCGGGACACGGTCCCGCTTCGCTGATAAATGTTAAGCTCTCCAATGGTGAATATCTCGTCAATAAAAAAAGGATTACCTGCTTTCCGAAAGCGTACTCTGCAAAATGGTTGCCGTTTGACTGGGAAGAAATTTTAAGGACGCGTGGTGCAGAAGTACTTATTCCTGAAACAGCTATTGAAAAAGACAAAGGAATAGAGTTGTGGGATAAACCTAACAAACTGATCTCCGGATCGTATGCGGAAAATGCACGATGGGTTGCCGAGCAAATGATTATTCTGGTAAAATCAGATTCTAACAGATAATAGAAAGTAGTAGTAGCTCAATAATCAACTCAATATCTGTCGACCCCATAAAATAAGTCATGGATGCATGTTAAGCGCTTGGGCACTCGCTCGACTGCTTACGGCTCAATTTTATAGGCAGGAACATTTCCTGCTAATGGCAATATCTCGTTCACCAGTATTATCAGAAACCGCCCGGGTTCTTCCATCATCGGGAAGTGTGAGCTTCGCTCGAACGTAATGAATTTCTTCTTCGGAGCCTTCAGCTTATCAAAATACACCTTCGCGGTTTCATAAGGCGTGTGCAGGTCATAGCGACCCATTATGAAAAAGACAGGAAGCTTAAATTCCATGGGCCTTACATCTGCCTCCAAGTCTTTTAAAAGTTTACGCAGCCCCCAGGGTATACTGGTGTAAAATAAATCTAAATCTTCCTTACTGTAGTCGGGCGAAAGTTGGGGCAGTGTAAAATAAAGTTTAAAGTCTTTTTTACCATACCAACCTCCATCGTACAAGCGCGCCCACTTGCGGGTAATGATCGTATTTTCTACCGGTGTATTTCCATTTGGATTGGGATACGGTGCTATGGACTTTAACTCGGCAAGCGCGGTTTCATTTTTAGTTTTGGTAGCCAGGTAGATCAGTCGGTCGTACAGATATTTTTCATCATCGCCCTGATAAGCTTGCCCCACTCCAATGTAAGCATAGAGTTGATTGGGAATTTGCGCAGCAATGTGCGTACCCAACATCGTGCCCCATGAAAGCCCCAATAGAAATATTTTGTCTTTGTTGAATCGCTTGCGCAAATGTTCTACCAATGCAACTCCATCGTTGATAATTGTTTTCATCCGGTAGTCAGGAATTGCTTTAGTGGTATCGGCCGTAATCCAATTTTTTCCGGTTACCCGCTGATCCCATTGCACCACCGTGAAATAATCTTCCCAACTATTTTGAAACGTCCAGCTAATGGGCATAATGGGACTGGACGGACCTCCATGAATAAAAAGTAAAATAGGGTTGTCCACATTACGGCCGCGAATGCTAATCCATTGTTTTTCTCCGTTCAACTCTACTTGTTCTAATTTTTCTATTCCCTCTGGCGTGTGAATTTTTCGCAACTCGCGAATCAAATCTACCGATTGCTCGCGCGTGGTTATGAGGGGCTGTGGTTGTGCGATACTGGAATAGCTTGCACACACGATGAGTAGGAGGAGTATTCGTTTCATTGCATTTAGTGGGTTGATCGTTTTAACCATTGGCCGGGAGTATTTCCGGTAAGCTCCGAATCTTTAATAACAAATTCACCATTGATCAGCATTTGTTCAATGCCTTCGGCAAATTGTTTTGAATGCGAGTACGTTGCTTTGTCCTGAATTTTCTTTTCATCAAAGATGATTATATCCGCGAAAGCGCCTTGCGTTATTCTTCCGCGTTGGCTTTGTTTGATTTGAGTAGCTGGCATCGAAGTCATTTTCTGAATCGCTTGTTCCAGCGTAAGCACTTTCAACTCGCGCACGTAGCGCGCTATCACCCGTGGGAATGAACCATAGGAGCGAGGATGCGGAAACACACCTCCGGGTTTAACGAGATCACCATCCGTTTCAATCATTGAATAAGGATACTTCAAAATAGCGATTACATCTTGCTCATCCATTTCGTGATAGATCGCCAAGAATCCTCCATTCAGTTGAAGATCAATAATCGCTTGAATGCCCCCATCGAGATTGTTCGTATAGCCGTTGGCTTTTACATAATCCTCAAGGGTTTTTCCATTGTACGATGTGTCGGAAGGCACACTATTAAATTGAATGCGCCAAAGATCTTCGCCCGTTTCATCTTTCAAAATGATGTCTTTCATTTCGGCTTCAATCCGTTTTCTTAATATCTGATTTTTTAGTCGCTTCGCTAACTCAGTCGTTCCGCCATCGAGTGCCCACGGAGGAAACAAAATATAGGAATAGGTATTCGCAGCGGTGTAGGGGTAGACATCAATCATAATATCAATGCCTGCATTTCGTGCGGAATCAACAATCGCTAAACCCTTAGCGGCCAATCCAAACTGAGCCACACCGGCTGCTTTGAAATGATTAATTTGTGCGGGCAGTTTTGCTTCTTTTGCGATGCGAATCGTTTCGCGAATGGATGTCAGTAATCCGCTTCCTTCATTCCGCATGTGTGTGACATAGATTCCCTGATTTGCTGCTGCCACTTTCGACAGTTCAATGATTTCATCAGTGCTTGCATACAAACCCGGCACATAAATGAGACCAACCGAGAATCCCACCGCTCCTTGTTTCATCGATTGATCTACATAATAGCGCATGCTATCCAACTCTTCATTGGTAGCGGGTCTATTTTCCAAACCAATCACCTTCTTCCTGGTCCAGTTTAATCCGGAAAAGAAGGCGACATTGGGAGCTACTTTTAATGATGCGCCATAGACATCGAGTGGATATGGCTGATCGCCACTATGCAAACTGGCGCAAATGGTGGTGATGCCTTGTCGCAGAAAATTTTCAGGCTGGGGAAATTCATGAATGGTGGTTTGTATGTGCGCATGCGAATCGATAAAGCCGGGCGCAATCACTTTGCCTGAAATATCAATTACTGTATCGGCTTTGGTAGGATCAATTTTATCTTTGGATACGAGTACGATTTTATTCCCTTTGATGGCAACATCTCCAATAAAGCGTGGGTTGCCAAGGCCATCGACAATGGTTCCGCGGGTGAAAAGAATATCGTATTCCGGTGGCGCGGGCTTGCAACTAAGCAACGTGAAACCCACTGCAAAAATCAACAAAAATCTCATTTTACTTTTTGAAATTTTAAGTTCCGAATTCTTCGGTCGTGTAATAAGAACCCACTGATCACGCCTGCTTCGCGTTGGAATTCATAGCCCAATTGATTGGCGCCGAACACATCGCTACTGACCTGATACAGTGTGGCGATCACTTTTTCGTGCTGAGAAACAATTAGTTGACCAGCCTTCTCTACAATGGTGTAGGTGGCATTGACTTCGGCACTAAAGTATTCTCCATCATAGCCGGTCAGATTTGTATTTGCTGATATGTTGAATGCGTGAACCTTTTTAGTTTGTAAAGTCTCCAGTTGATTATTCACGATTGGCAGCTGAGTTATTGGATCAAAGACAAACTGAATTTCGGGGAAGCCATTTCGATGGAAGGTAGAAGTAGATAGGGGCACTAATTTGAATTTATCATAATTCCAAAGTTGCTCAATAACTAAACTATCTCCTTCGAGGGCACATGTAAACCGTTTATGTGGTTGACCGATAATTTCAAAGATACCTGTGTAACCTGCTAATTTCTTAGGGGCGACTCGGACTGCTATTGTTTTCGGTTTGTTTTTTTCTTTTGATTCAACGGGTTTAATCAATAAGTCGAGAATTTGATAGGCCTTGATGTTTACCATGGCACCCGGGTAGTTAGCAAGCACTACTACACTGGCATGCAAATCGGGAAGGCGCAAAATAATCGCTCGAAAACCACCCCATGCGCCTCCATGTTGCACGAGCTTATGTCCTTTGTAATTATCGATAAATAAACCACCGGCATAGGGGAGGGTATCTCTGTTGTTGAGAATGCCACGTTCATGCATTCGCTTCAAAAAGTTCGGGCCACCGATTTTTTGACTATAAAAATTATTATCCCATTCCAGAAGATTTTCTACGGAAGTATAAACCTGGCCATCACCGCCAATGGCAAAATTAAGATGATGTTGCTTCTCGAATGTTCCGTCTCCTTTTTTTATATAGCCGGTTGCCAGATTTTTAATAATACGATTTGGATTCTCCAAAATAAAAGAATGGCTCATCGCGAGTGGCTCGAAAATGTTGGCCTTCGCAAATTCGCCTATCGACTTTCCACTGGCTCTTCGTACAATAATGGCCAGCAATAAATAACCTCCATTGTTGTACATGAACTTTTCTCCGGGTTTAAAGTTCGGCTCCTTTTGTCGCGCCATCATAGCGAGGCCCATTTCTTCTGTGAAAACATTATCGAACGGAATGCTGGCATAATCCAAAATCTCCACATAATCGCGCAACCCACTGGTATGATTAATCAGATTTCGAATAGTGACTATATCTCCGTTGTAAATCGGTATCTCCGGAAGAAATTTTTGGATTGGGTCATCAATGGAGAGCTTTCCTTGTTCTTCCAAAAGGAAAATGCAGGCTGCCGTAAATTGCTTTGATACCGAGCCAATATCGAAGATCGTATTGGGGGAGATCGGAATAGAATAGTCCAGGTTGGCGAGGCCATACCCTTTGCTAAATGTAAGCTTGCCATTTTGATAAACGCCAATGGCAGCACCGGGGGTATTTTGAAAATCTGCAAAGAGTGGATCAATCTGATTTTCAAGTTGCGCCCATGCGTTAGCATTAACGAACAGGCATAGAATAATAAGGCTCGTGCGGTTACAAAACATTGTCCTAATATAGGAAATGGAATTGCTAAAATTAAATGAGCCTACATACTATTTAGCCGGATAGCCGCCTCAAAGCCAGGCTCCGTGCACTCAACCCACAGGAAATAAAGTTCTGCGCCTATCATGAACCTGTCCTCCAAAGAAATTGCACAGTTGTTAAATATTTCTGTGCGCGGTGTAGAAATCAGCCGCTATCGTTTACGCAAAAAATTACAACTGGTGCGCGAGCGAAACCTGCATGAATTTATTCTTTCCTTTTAGCCACTTAGTTTACCTGCTGAAACAATGCCTCACTCATCAGCGAGGGTGGCATGTTTCCAATTTTCAACAAGCGATCGTGAAAGTCTTTCAATGTAAACTGGTCGCCCATTTTTGCTTTGAACTGCTCACGCATTTTTAGAATTTCCATCATGCCGGTGAAGTAGCCAATGAAATACCCCGGCGAAGCAGTCGAAGAATCTACTTCCAGTTGCGCTGCCCAACGCAGAAATCCAACCCGGTCTGTCATCAAATGAATTGCCTCTTCGTATGAAAGTTTGCCGGTGTGCATTCCCACATCGTAGATCACACGCGCATTTCTCCACAGGCGCAATTGAAGTTGGCGCAAGTGAATTCGTTCATTTGGAAAAAAGCCGGTCTCCTGCATGAGTTGTTCATTGTACAAACCCCAGCCTTCCGAAAAGAACGAAATGCCATTCTGCCTGCGCAGCTTCCGTGCGTGATGGAGTTGATACAATCCTTGTACATGATGGCCGCCATACGTTTCATGTGGAGCGGTGACGATGATCACACCCCAGTCGTGTTCGGTGAGGTATTCTTGTTTACGCTTGGCATCCCACTGCTCTTCATAGGGATTGATCATCCACTCGGAAGTGAAGATACTGTCCTGATCTTTTGCTCGCGCGCTGGAAAAGTTTCCGTAGTACGATGTCTTGCGAAGGTATTCGGCGCGTGGCACCACGTTTACGCGTTCCTTCCACGGAATAGTGATCAGGTCGTGTTTGCGAATGTGCTCGCCCGCTTTGTCCACCCACTCCTGATGAGCTTCAATCATTTTAGTAGGCTCGGGCCCATCTGATTTTATTTCCAATGCCAATTGCTGCCATGTTTTACTCGCATCTATTTTTTTTGCCAATTGTTCTAATTCTGAAATGGTTTGGTTGAACATCTTCCATCCATATTCATAGAGGCTATCGCTCGAATACGAAATGAGGTATTGCCCACGCAGCATTTGATTGTACGTTTCGTGACCAATGGCAAAATCACCTTTGGTTTTTTGTGGCAATTCATTTTTGACAAAGTGAATATACTTCTCCAACGCCTTGCGTGCTGTAGTGGAGAGTTTAAGAATAGCGGCTTCATCGGTGCCCGCCTGTTTGGCAAACGCTGGTATTTCTTTGTCGAATAACGCATATCCGTTTTCGGCCATGAACAATCCTAATTCCTGAAAGCGAGGCACGTACGTATCCAGCAACTGCATTCCGTTTTCTAATTGTGTGGGCGCAATCTCCAGTCGTTTTTTAACCTGCTCTATCTTGGAAGCTAAATCGCCCGGTTGGTTAATGACATCGGAGATGCCGGTGAAGGTCATGAACAGACGCGGATCGCGTTTCCATGCCTGAATTTTTTCTTGCTCCACCTCGCGCCCCACGAGAATGCTTTGTGCGAACTTCCAATCGATTAAGTCATCGCCTTTCAATTGAGTATTATCGATGGAGCGAAGCTCTGCCAACTGAGCTTTTGTATGCGCGAGTGCAGCATCCAACGAGGCTTTGCTGAGATCGTCATCCGGCTTTTTTCTGCCACGGCCCGGCGAACTCGAAAATTTTTCTAAGAACTGTGCCAGTTCGCTGGAAGCCGTGGATGGTTTTTTCTCTGTAGGTGCCTGACAAGCTACCATCAGCAAAACAAGAAGTAGGGATTTATACATGTTCATGATCTTTTCTTTTAAGTATCGTCGTCGAGTGAGATTGCAACCTCAACAAGTCTTTTTTGAAAGTACAGATTATTATTTGCAAAACAAGGTGATTAGTGGTTTGCGGAGCTGACTATGATGTATCCGGTTTTTTTGTGTTGTGGCGGCTGCCGGGTGAGGTCTTTCAACTATTTGTAAAAAATATTCATCTCGGTTATGGAATTCTGGTGGGCGGTGCATCTCAACATCAAATAAAAGCCAAACCGTATGAAAAAATCAATTACGCTTTCACTCCCGCAATCGTGCGCTGAGCAATGGAGCAACTTTACACCAACTACCCAGGGTGGCTGGTGCGGCTCATGTAAAAAAGAGGTGGTGGACTTCACCAACATGACGGACGAAGAAGTCATCCACTACTTTAGTAAAACCAATTCCAACACCTGCGGGCGATTTTACAAGAATCAATTAAAGTCGTACGATGTTGTTCCTGTTCATCCAATTAAACCGGGGTGGGCATTTTTGCGTGCCGGAATGTTGGGTATGTTTCTCGCCTTGGCATCTACATCTGCATCGGCGTTTCCGCCCGTGCAAATGATCACGCAATCAAATGAGTTTAACGCATCCGCGTGGCGACAAGCTTTGCCACCGTCAGCAACTTTTCTGACCGGAACGGTTACTACCGCGGAAGAAGGAACGCCCTTGGCAGGTGTGAACATTGTGCTGAAAGGAACCACCGTGGGTACTATCACCGATGAACATGGAAAATTCAAATTTGATCGAGAGTTGAAGGAAGGCGATGTGCTGATCTTTACGTTCGTGGGCTATGAAAAGTATGAGTACACTGTTTCTTCTTTACTTACACCGGCGTTGAATGTGGTGATGAAAATAGATTACAATCTCGTGATCTTAGGTGAGGTGCAAGTAGGGCAGGTGTATGCAGAGCCGCAGCCTACCGGTTTTCAAAAGTGGTGGAACAAAGTCAAGAATATTTTTTAATGAAGCACGTGTGCAGTTGGATGGGGGTGATAGGGGTCTGCCTGACGGCAGGCCTCTTTGCACAAGTGCCGGCTCACAATTCGTTTAATTACAAGCGTGCCGATAGTGTGGCTGCAACTTACTACAATCACTCACTTTCAGATATGCGTGGGTTGGCACAAAAGCTTACGAAACCATTGCCTACGCAGCATGAAAAATACCGCGCTATTTTTCGCTGGGTGTGCGACAACATTCGCAGCGACTATCAATTGAATGGAAAGGTAAAACAAATACGACAGCGCTATCAAACCGACAAGGCATCTCTTGACGTGTGGAATCGAAAACTCAATGAAGAACTCATCACGCGACTTCGTGAAAAACGCAGTACCGTTTGCACGGGTTATGCCTATCTCGTATGGATACTGGCTCAACATGCCGGGCTCACTTGCCAAATAGTGAATGGGTATGCGCGCACCAGTCTGGTGAACCTGGGAGGTGAAGGAACACCCAATCACAATTGGAATGCCGTGCAATTGGAAGGAGTATGGTACCTTAGCGATGCCACCTGGGCCGATGGTCAGGTGCTTGGCGCAGATGGTTGGCAATCTCATTTCAATGAATCATATTTTTTGGTGAAGCCTGCTTCATTTATACATAGCCATTTTCCATTGGATACGGCACAATTATTCCTTTCTCATAAACCTCGGTTATCCGATTTTTTGCAAGCACCGCTCGTGTATGCAGCCAGCTACGATTTCGGGTTGCACGCGCAATCGCCTGCCGACTTTTACGTCATCGTTCGAAAAGGAGATCCCGTATCTTTTGTTGTGCAGCAGGAGCGGGGCAATTCTTTTCATACGCTTGCCTTGCACGTAAATGAGGCCGAGGTAGCCCAGGTGGCAGGGAAGCACGCCAGCAAAAGTGACACCACCCATCAATTTACGCACACATTCACTTCGCGTGGACTTACAGCCGTGCATGTGGTGGCAGACGGACGGCCAGTGTACAGCTATCGTGTGCATGTGAAGTAATTTTAAAGTAATCTTGATTTCTTCACAATTCGCCTCTGCATTACTTGACATGAAGAGCTTGTTTTATTACATTGAATCATATTCAATGGCATGATTCGATATCAAAAACCAAAGTGGTTGAATTGCCATCGAATCGATAGCCGGAATGCGTCGTATTCAATTTTAAACTACAGATGACTTTTCTACGAATTGGTTGGATTTGGCTTTTTCTGGCAACACCTGCATACAGCCAGTTTTTTGAAGGTAAGATTGTGTATGAAAACAAGTACACCAGCAAACAATCTGGTTTTTCAGATAGCCAATGGATGTACATGATGGGTAGCTCGCAGGAGTATTTCATTAAGGGTGGAAACTATAAATCGTTATTCAATGGTGCGCTTATAGCTTGGCAACTGTATATCAATGCAGACAACAAACTCTATCACAAGTCGCCCAATAATGAGCTAATACTTTGGAATGATGGAGCCGTTAATCCCGATAAGGTCATTCAATCGGAATTGAAAAAAAATGTAATTCAGATTGCGGGCTACGCATGCGATGAATTAATTCTGACGTGCAAGTCGGGGGTACAGAAATATTATTTCAGTCCTCAACTAAAAGTAAAAGCGGCTCGCTACAAAAAACATAAATATGGAAACTGGAGTGAATACATAGCGAGAGCGAAGGCTCTTCCATTAAAAATCATCATTGAAAATTCTCAATTCACACTCGTCAGTGTGGCGGTTGAAGTTCAAGCGATGAAACTGGAGGATCAACTATTTCAATTGCCTTCCGGTAGTAAAACAGAGCGAAGTCCCTATTGAAAGAAAGCACATGGAAAAACTTTTACGGTACACCATACGCGATCATCAGAAAATAGCCATCGATGATTGGTTAAAGGAAAAACCTCAGCACTTGCAAGCTGAAGCGATGCGTTGGTATCAGGAAATAGAAGCGATTGGACCGGAGGTAGAAATGATCTTTCATGATGATCATCCGATTGGATGTGTTGAAGATGCCCCCTTCGCCGAGTTGCAAGTGTACAGCGCCCACATTAATCTTGGATTTTATTACGGTGCCTTCTTCTACGATCAAAAGCAATGGTTGCAGGGAACAGGTAAACGCATGCGACATATTAAAATCAAACCAGAGTCAAGCCCGGACGAAAAAACCATTCGAACTTTTTTGAAAACGGCCTACCTCGATATTCAAAAACGATTGCGTGAAGTATAATCATAACGGCACCTCTAAAAGCTCAATTTGACCCTTCTCATTGTGGAGAAGGGAAAGGGTTGAGGTAACAAAAAGAAGGTTTTTAGAGGTGCCCATCATCTTAAAAAAAAAGCAAAACACAAATCCCAATGCTAGCAATTCAAATGAAAAGCCTAACACAGCCACTCCGGCGAGTACAAATGCTCCTCTTGTTTGTCGTATTTTTTTTAGGTACCGCTGGCAGCTTCGCACAAATACGTGGGATCATAACTGATAGCAAAAACGGAAAGCCATTGGAAGGTGTGCAGGTATTCATCAACCAATCAGCCATTAGCACGCTCTCAGACAAAGGAGGAGCCTTTCAATTGACGGATGATCTGCCCCTGGGCTACATTGATTTGATTTTGTTTAAGAAAGGGTATCGCTTGTTCCAGTCATCGTTGCGCATTGAGCCGAGCCGTTTGTACAACCTCAATCTGTCAATAGATAGATTGGCATCCAAGGAAACAGAATATCTATCACCTGAACAATTGAGTGCCATAGAATCGACCAGCCTGAAGAGTTTACCGCCCAACCAATACAAATTGATTTTCAATGATCAGGCGCGTGGCAACCGAAGAAAAACACAGATTGAGTTACCCTTTTCGGTAGAAAATAATTTTCTGGGCTATCGACTGACCATCTACGCCAACCCACTTACCTGGAAAGGTTCGTTCAACGTACCTGTTCGTTTTGAGTATTTGGCTACCACCGGATTCGATGCCGTGCGCGAACGCGAACTCAACCGAAAGAACAGTTACAAAGGATCTTTGCGTCATTTTTTGCTGTCGCTGAGTAATCATCGATCCACCGAACAAGGGTATACCGTTACTTTGAAAGATGGACAATCCATTCACCCCGATTCGTTGCTGGAAGCATCCACCATTCCCGGGTACTTTCGCTTGCGTGCCATCGATCAGCTTCATATCCGCTGGACCAACGCAGCGACTACTCAACACACCGTATTGAAACTGGCTGGCCCGATTGATTACAGCGCCACCGGAAGAGTGCTAAACGCGAAAAGCATACACATAGAAGGAGGGATGGCCTCGGCCGACCTTGGCTCGGCGTTGCCTATCGAATACAAAGAGCTCGAAGATTTGGACGGCGAATTGACGGCTGCCATCGGTAGCATCTACGAAAGTGTATACGTTCACACCGACAAACCCTACTATTATCCCGGCGAACCCATCTGGTTCAAAGCGTATATGAATTATTTTGCACCTGCTTTGCGAAATTCCATCAGCAAGACTTTGTATGTAGAACTGATTCATCCTTCCAAGAAAATTGTCTTGCGCAAGCAACTGGCGTTGGACAGTGGGTTTACATCCAACGATTTTATTCTTCCCGATACGCTATCGGCCGGTGTGTATTTTTTGCGATCGTACACACATTCCATGCGCAACTTTGGAGAAGACAATTTGTTCGTAAAACAAATACCCATCTTATCGCCTCTTGACAAGGTTGATCTTGCGCTGGCACGCAAACCTGTTTCCGGCAATTCAAGATACGTCACGGTTACATCCGACAAGCCGAGTTACAAAACCCGGGAGCGCATAAAACTGAGTGTGAAAACAAAAGATGACAAAGGTCTTCCGGTAAGCGCTCACTTGTCCATTTCGGTAACTGATGCAGCACAAGTTATTGATGTGCCCGTGCGCGATTCCATCGAACGACTTTTTCCGGTTCAGACCAAGCGGATTAACCAACTCAAGCAAATCACATACCCTGTCGAAACAGGCGTTTCACTATCCGGGTATTTCCTGAACGACAAAGGGAAAAAAGAAAAAACATCTTTCGATGTCATCCAATGGACAAAGCAAGCGCCCCAAAACGGAGTCACCGATGATCAGGGTAATTTTTGGTTAACAGGATTTATTTTTTATGACTCTGCCAGTTTTCTTTTCAAGTCAGAAAAAGCAAAGAACAGTCCGTATGGAAAGTTTCAATTACAAACAGCACCTGCACCTGTTCATGCGTTACCGGTTACTTCCGAACTACCCATCATTCACGTGGGTTCTGTTCAACGGATTGTATCAGAGTTTGAAGTGCCGAAGGGAGATAGCCTGTTAAATGTAGTACAGGTAAAGGGAAAGAAAATCGAAGAACGACCAGAAAATGAGCGTGCCAACAGAACTTATGGCAAGGGAGATTATGTGCTCTCGGGTAAAAACATTAATCCGGTATATACCAATTTACTCTATTCCATTGTGGGTAAAGTACCGGGATTGATTGTGGATGTTGCGAGGGAAAAAGTTTTTTTTAGACGAGCAGCGGGTCTCACTTACAACAATGATACTGGCCCTATGGTTACCATCAACGATGTGCCTATGTTTTCGGGCACAGATTCAGAAGGGAATTCTTCGAATGCAGGCGCTCTGCTGGCTATGATTGATCCGGCTACTGTTGAGTCGATTGAGTTCACCAGTCGCATCAATGTGTTGTATGGTTCACAAGGAGCTCAAGGGGTCATTGCTATCTACACCAAAAAAGGGGTTTCAGATCGCGTGGTGCCGGCTAATTTTCAACAGATGATGGTAGCCGGCTACAATCGTACGCGCTTGTTGCTTTTCCCGGATTATTCATCGGCGACTGAAGAGTCTAAACCCGATTACCGATCAACGGTGTACTGGAAACCGAACCTGATTACAAAAAGCAAAGACGGTACCGCGGAAGTATCTTTTTTCTCGGCCGATCTTCCCGGAATTTATCATGTGGTGATTGAAGGCGTAACCAACGAAAATCGACCGGTGCGCACAGATTATTATTTTGAGATTGAGAGCCGCTGATTTAAGACACCGAATACAAGACGAAGTTAGAAAAATCAGTGCATGGATTGTTGGTTGCGATTTGCTGGAGTAGACACCAACTAAGCCCCCTCACTTTTTGATACAAACTTACTGATGAGGATACCCACCAGCACCACCGAATAAAACTGACCGGTGATGCCAATGAAACTGGCGATCAATTTAGTGTAATGTGCTTGTGGTGTAATGTCGCCAAAGCCAATGCTGGTGATGGTAACACTACTGAAATACAAAAGATCGACAAACGTACTCGCAGGGTCTACTGTCGATACGCCATGAAAACTTTGCGGATTTTGATAGAAGAAGAACTGCAACAGAAAGGTGCTGATTTCGATCAGCAAAAAATAGCCACAGGCAGACGCAGAAATAATGTCGGCATTGATGTAACTGGGCTTGATTAAAAAGCGCATCACCTCCCATAAAATGAACATGAAGAATACTACATACGCAGCATTTAAAAATTGAAAGTAGCCGGGCACTTTACCAAAAAAAGGCAAGCCAATGGGAAGCGCCAACACAATTAGAAACAGTAAATTGCGGATGATATTTTTCCATTTGCCTTTCCCCACAAAAACACCCACACTCGCAATGCCCAATAACAACATGTTGATAGGCCACACAATGGTGGTGTAAAAATGTAGGTCGCGGAGAAAAATGCCAATAAACAAATGTTGAATGAGTGCGATGAGCAAAAATTCGTACTTGCGTTTGTGGAGAATGTGTAGAAACGTCATACAACGAATATACTAAAGGGCACCTCTAAAACCATCTTTTTTTTCACCTCAACCCCCTTCTACACAGAGAGAAGGGTGAAGTTGAGTTTTTAGAGATGCCCTAAAGAATCAGATCGGTGAAGCCGGCCACTGCAGCACCGGCAATTATCACCCACGAAATCGCATCTTTAAATTCATTTTTTGGATGCCACAAAAAGAGAACATGCAAACCCAGATGTACGATCATAAATACGTCCATGCCGTTTCGAAAGGAAGCTGTCGCAGTAGGATGCGTTAGTTGCATAAATATCCAGCTAAAGAGGGGGATGTGTGCCAACAGAAAAATCGGGTATCCCCACCAATCGTTCAACAGCGACAAGCCGGGAAAAATGCGCCACTCGTGGCAGCGGATCGCGTCCATCTCGTGCATGACGAGCAATGATAATCCAAGGTAAAAAGCAAAATCTATCATTACCGATTAGGTGTTTTGAAAACGCAACTCAAAGGCATCGTTCGCATAGCCGGGCGGTAAGGAACCGTTCAGCACGACATGTGCCGTTACGCTGCCTATGGTATCGGAGCACATGGCTGAGTAGCCATTGCAACCACCGGCCACAAACCAACCGCGTATGCCGGTTTCTCCAATGTACGGCCTGCCGTGGGGTGTGCGACTGATGATACATTTTTTGGTTGTGTATTGGCGAATGGGCAAATGCGGCATCAACGCTTGTAAAGCTTCAATGAGGCGCGAAGCAAACGGAGTGCTGTCGGTTTCACGAAACCATTGTTGAATGTCTTCGAGGCGTTCAAAATAGATATCCTCCGGCACGTTGGCACCGATCTTCAGGTAGTATTTGCCATCGGGGTAACGTACCGGCGGAAGCAGATAAATGCCTTCGATTTTCGGAGTATTAATTTCATACAGCAACGAGGGCAACGCTCGCCACTGTTGCACTTCCTCAGAAGCTACTTCCACCAGTAACACCACTTCGCTTTTGGTTACCAATTGCAACTTCTGCGGAAGCAACTGATGATGGTTGATAAACGAACCTGCTGCTACCACTACCTGGTCTGCCGAGTAGGAATTTCCTTCTGCTGTGGTCAGATGAAACTGCGCGGTGCGTGACTCTACATGCACCACTGTTTCTTCGATCGCTACACCTCCATTCTTTTGAAACAGCGCTACTTGTGCTTCAATCAACCGGCGGGGATTGATGTATCCGGCAGGGTCTGCCTCCCACACACCAACTGAAGCAGACGGAAAATGAAAAAATGGAAATCGTTGTTCAAGTGCTTCGACTTTTGGCAATGGTTGAGTGTACAAGTTCATACGTGCCGATGCACTCGGTGCTTGTTCGAGATAGTCATCTTCCCCGTAAGGGTTGACATAGAGGCAACCCACCGGCGTATGAAACTGAATGCCACTCTGCCTTTCGATTTCCGGATAACGTGCAGCAGCATCTACATTTAGTTGCGTCCACACATCGTCTTTGCCCACCAAACGTTGCACCCGCGCTTCGTCATAATGACTGGCAAATACCGAAGCGCTTTGTAAATCCGTAGGCTCCGTTGGCCCGATGAGTGCCGTGGGGTGATCGAGCGATAAATACTTGGCCGTGGCGGTGCCAATCAATCCCCGGCCGATGACGATGGTGCGGAAGTGCATCTGACAAACTTAGTTGTGAAAAGGTACAAACAATTGCTGCTGTGCACAATCCGAAACGAAGAAGAAAAGCCGCGCCTGTTTATTTCCGCCATTTCAGATATGCCACGTAGATGGTAATGCCGATGAGTAAAAATACCCAGAGTCGAGCAAGGAAAACCAGCAAGTTTTCAAGTGCGTGCCATCCTGATTTCAATGAATCACCGATTCGTTCGCCAAAGGAAGGCTCGTATTCTTTTGGTTTTGGATCGTTTTTAATGATTTCACGATGCTGATCTGGGCTCTGATAGATTTGCAGATTGACAGTGCTGTAGAGAATTTTATCTTGCAACCCTAAATTGGCGATTCGTGCCTGATCGGCCTGCTCTAGCTTCTGATCTAACAACTCTTCGGCGCGTGTGGTTTCCTGTAATTTTTTACCACGCTCGTCAATGGCATCGGTTAATCTCTTTTCCATTTTACCGGCGCGCCGCTGGTTCAGTGTATTCGACAACATTTGCAAGGCTACATCTTCAGCTTTGATCACGCGGTAATCCAGAAAGTCGATCGTGCGGGCGATCCGTTTCAACGTGGTGTCCAGTTGGGTATTGGGTACCCGCAACACCATCGTATTTGAAACGGTAAACGAAGTGGTGATCAGCGTTGAGTCGGCATTGAGTCGGGTAGAGGTGACCTGATTTACTTCGCTGCTCAGATTCGTGTAGGTAACGAACCCCTGCTGTTGTGCGACAATATCTTCGATGGTGTAGGTGGCATGCACCACATTTTTTACTTTGAACTTTAAATCGGCCGTGCGAATGAAGCGATGCGTAGTGTCGTTGGCATTGACCTCTGCCGCAGAAGAAGATAGGCTACGATTGAAAGCCATGCTCAGCGTATCTGATTTGCCGAGAGCCGCTCTACTTTCTTTATTTGTGTTACATCCGCCAAGCAGGATCAACACGATGGCAATACACGCGATTGTTTTTTGTTGCATAGACAAAGTTGATTAATTCGTTCAGCCAGTAACGAACTAACTGATTGATTCCGTATGGTCATTTAGTCATTTGTCTCCAATAACTCCAGAATGGCTGCAAGGTGGTCGTACTCCATCAGTCCGGGTTTTGCTTCCGGGCTTCCTTCCAGCAAAATGCCACCGAGGGGCAGGTGCGCCAGGGCATGTAGCTGTTGCGGATCAGTAACTGTGGCAATAAAACTCTCCGGTGTTTGGGGCAGTGAATCCACCGACCAGTTTGGTAGCACGGTGAAGGCAGCATGTGCATCCGGCAGGGGAGATGCGCCGGTTAAATCTTTCTTTATCAAGAGCTTGGCTTGCTCTGATCCAGGCCATTCCGCAACCTGGTTTTCGCGTAAAAGCACGTATTCGCAGCCATAATCCTCCAGTTGGGAGGGGATTTGCTCTTCTTCACTGACATCCAGAAAAAATTCGGGTCCGGAAATCCAGCCGGTGATGTCTTGAAATGTTTTGATATCGACCTTTGATGGTTGAAAACCAAGATATTGAACACCCATACCGGCACAATAACGCGCTTCACTCAGGCTGGTGATTTTATTCACCCACACATTGGTTTTTAACTGCATAGATATCCAAAAGAAGAAATAACTTTGTTGTAATTACGTTGATGCTGCGGATGCAAAAGTCTTCATTCTCCCTCAAGATAGCAAAGCCATTTTTGGTGCTGGCGATTTTCGCTGCACTTCTGTCTTCTTGTAGCGACAGTGCCACTGAGATTGCCTCTGAAGAATACTTTCCTTTGCGGGTAGGGTATCAATGGATTTATGATGTCGAAGAAATTACTACCCTGCGCAATCTTTGTGCAGATGATGGCGTAACCACCACCACGTACGAGTTGAAGGTAGAAATCATCAGTTCGGCTGTCAACGCAGAAGGCGGAACTACCTACACCTTTCAGCGCAGCAAACGATCCGGCTCCGCGCCATGGACACCACTGGCAACCTGGACTGCCCAGCGCAAGGGCACTCAGTTGGTTGCCAATGAAGCAAATATCGTATTCGTGAAACTCGTCTTTCCGGTGAGTGACGGCCTTTCCTGGAACGGCAATCAGTACAATACGCAGCTTCAACTCAATAAAGTCAATGTAGATACCTACGCGATGGCATCCGTACACCAACCGTACGCAGTCAGTGCGAATTTGTCTTTTCCGAAAACAGTTACGGTCATACAAAATGCAGAAGAGAACAACATCACGCGCCGGGATAGCCGCAAGGAAGTATATGCGTTAGGAGTGGGGCTGGCGTTTAAAGAATCCATTGAGTTGGAGTATTTCATTGACTCCAATCCACCGAATAATGTTTGTCTGGCACAGAAACGCGTAAAAAAAGGAAGTACATGGAAACAGACGTTGAAAGAATTTTCAGCGCCCAAGTGAAGATGATGAAGCTGAAGACACTTTTATTCTTTTTGATGTTAGCTGCTTCCGCGGAAGCGCAAGATCGTTTTTTCATTTTTTTCAAAGACAAAGCCAACTCGAGCTACAGCACATCCAATCCGGCGGCATTTCTTTCGGCGAAAAGTATCGCGCGCCGCAATCGTCTGGGCATTGCCATTACCGAAGAAGACTTGCCCGTAAACGCATCGTATGTGGCGCAGATAAAGGCAACAGGTGCTAAAACATTCTTTACTTCCAAATGGTGGAATGGCGTGCTCGTGCAAACCGACGCAACTACAGCCACCGCCATTCAGGCACTGCCTTTTGTGGCTAAACTAGAGCGTGTGGCATGGGGTTCTAAACTCGTCAATGGCCGCCGCGCAAAGTTCGAACAGACCGAATCGACCGAAGAGCAAACCACCGACTTTCAGTTGAATCAGCTCGGCATTAATCAAATGCACAGCGAAAATTTCCTGGGGCAGAATGTCGACATTGCCCAATTTGACAGCGGGTGGAAGGGCATCAATCTGACCACGCCATTTGCTCATCTGTTTAGTTCCGGTCGCATCAAAGAAACGAAGAATTATGTGCGGAATACTGCGGACGTTTTCACCGATGACACACACGGCACCACGGTGCTGTCGATCATGGCCGGATTGATCCCGGGATCATTTACCGGAGGAGCGTATCAGGCAAATTTTTATTTGTACCAAACGGAAGACAAGTTTGAAGAGTACCGCGTGGAAGAATACAACTGGACGTTTGCTGCCGAGCGTGCCGATAGCATTGGAGTGGATGTGATCAACTCTTCGCTGGGCTACAATCAATTTGATGAACCGGCGATGGATTACACCAAAGCCAACTTAGATGGCCAGACATCGGTGATCAGCCGTGCGGCGAAGAAGGCGATCAACAAAGGAATTGTAGTGGTAACGGCTGCCGGTAATGAAGGCGGACGAACCTGGCAAAGCATTACCATGCCGGCGGACGTAGATGGAATTATTGCCGTGGGCGCTATCACAGCCAGTGGTTTGAAGAGCTCATTCAGTTCTACCGGCCCGACAGCCGACGGACGCATCAAGCCGGATGTAGTTGCTTTCGGCTCTGCCACGGCTGTGATTAACTCATCGGGGCAACCAACAACCTCCAATGGTACTTCTGTATCCAGTCCATTGATTGCGAGTCTGGTAGCCGGACTCATTCAGGAGTTTCCTCAAGCTACACCACAACAGATTTATAAAGCCATCATCTATTCCGCCAGTCAGTACCGAAAGCCGGATAATCAACTCGGGTATGGTATTCCATTTTACAACATCGCCAAAAGCTATCTGCTCTATGGCGATCTTGTTGAAAGTATTTCCATTTTTCCCAACCCTGCAAAATCGAGTCTGAAGGTGTTGTTGAAAGATCCCGCAGGGCAACCGATCTCCATTTCGTTGTCTGATTATTTTGGAAGAAACCTGTTGAATGCCACCACTACCATTGACTGGACTACCAATCCCATTCAACTGGATATTTCTACATTGCCGAATGGCATGTACATTCTCGAAGTGAAGAGCGGGGATGTAAGCAAAGTAATGAAAGTAGTGAAATCGGATCGTTCATTTCAATAGGCGTTTGACACCTTCTCTTTCTGTATTGCCGAGTCAGTCATTGGACGAATCTCAACTATCTGATTCTGATCGAGCATCAAGTATCCGTCTAAAACCCACTCTGTCATTCCGAGAGGAAACTCAACGTAGGTGGAGGTGTCGGACGGCTTGTTGCCAGTGATTATAGCCGTACTGACACCGGCCACTGCTTCGCAACACGAATCTCTATACCTAATTCTGATCGAGCATCAAGCATCGAGTATCCGTCTAAAACCCACTCTGTCATTCCGAGAGGAAACTCAACGTAGGTGGAGGTGTCGGACGGCTTGTTGCCAGTGATTATAGCCGTACTGACACCGGCCACTGCTTCTCAATACGAATCTCAACTATCTGATTCTGATCGAGCATCAAGTATCCGTCTAAAACCCACTCTGTCATTCCGAGAGGAAACTCAACGTAGGTGGAGGTGTCGGACGGCTTGTTGCCAGT
>VYLQ01000024.1_pt1 | contig 69761 bp, 80 predicted proteins | sample 5115351 | NCBI WGS metagenome assembly VYLQ01 (sample SAMN12291776, study PRJNA351875) | freshwater metagenome | isolation source: freshwater lake | place: USA: Michigan, Lansing Lake | collected 2013-08-14 | reverse complement strand
GTATCGTCTCCCGCAGGGGACGATACGATTCAGCGTATTCTCAGCTTTGCATCGTCCCATGAAGGAGACGATGGGAGACTCAGTAATCATCAATCTCTTCTTCTTGTACTTCCTCTATTCGTATTCGCCCACTTCGTTCCACTTTTCCGGATTTATAAAAAACAGATTTTTTCAAAATCGTGCCGATTGAATCACACGTCGTGAGCATGACTGTGTCAACAGAAAAGAGTTCGTAGCTTCTGTTGATGGTGATGGTTTCGGAACATGACTTTTCGCAATCACTGACATCACACTGGCCCACATACAAACCTGCTTCATCAATGATTTCACCGGATTTAGTAAAAGTAGTTAGAAACGGAGGATCAAAGTCAGCGGTAGCCTGCCAGATGATTCCATAATATTCGGTTGTGTCCGGCAATAGGCCATAGCAGGTGACGTATGCGCTTTTCAGGAACAAGGTATCAGCCGATTGTGGATCTGTGGTCGCATGTTCTCCGGTGTGGAGCGGAATAAGTTTTACCGGCAACGTCATGAGTTGAAATTTTTTAAGAAACACGTTTTTAAAATACCGCTCCTTTTCAGTACGCGTAGAAGCGGTAGCGTCTTCGGCATTAGGTCGTGGCGTGGTGCATGCGCCAATGGCAAAGAGTGAAATTAGTAGAATAAAAAAACGCATCGTTTAATTGTAAAAGTGAAGAGTTTCAAACGCATCGTCCCCTTCAGGAGACGATGCGAGACGAGTTAACTTCTCACTCACCAGGTTCCGTCAGGTTATCCAAATATGCTTTCAACTCCAATGCCCGCTGTTTGGTTAGTTCCATTTGTCGATCGGCCAACACGACACGCCACATCGTGCCTTGCATGTTTACATACATCGTTCTGGCAAACTCTATCTCCTTATCGCGATACGCAATCCAGTTTCGCTGCGCAACTTTCAATTTCTCCTTCTCATCCGCCGACAGTTTAGAAATCAATACGCTGTAATTCGTATTCAACTCTTTATCCCACTGCTCCTGCGCTTGGTTGGTGCACGCAATCATGCCCGCAGTTGTTTGATTTTTTTCAGCATTCAAACATGTTTGCAATTGCTTCGTAATCGGGTGATCTTTTTTCTCTTCTTGTCCGCATGCATTTAAAGCTAAAATGAATGGCAATGTTAGCAATACTAGGCTTTTCATATTACAGTATTTTTTTTAAGTCAGGTTGGTATTGCGCCGTTAGGTTTCTCCTTAACTGCAAATTATGGATTAGTTGGGAGTTGAAAAAGAGACAGGGTTGTGCGTAGTGAAATTTAATCATCTCGGGCAATTGGTTGCAGTTTGGCATTATAGTGTGGCGAACCTTACGCAAAGTTATATCCCCAATCAATTATCCTTGAGTTCGTGATGAGTCTCTGACTTGGTTGCCGATTTTCGGAATAGTTCATAGTAAAAACCGACTACAAGAAAATCACGCCCTGTTTCATCATTGATTTTATAATCGAATTGATGCAAATAACCAACTTGCAATGTGGTTGCTTTGGAAGGCTTATAATTGAATGCAAATAACAATCTGTTTCTTTCAAAGTAGGGTTCTTTGTCCGTAAAAAACAGTTCATTACTGGCGCTCAGTTGGTAGGGTTTGTATCCCTCTTGTTCCTTTCCAAATGAATGCGAAACTCCCAGCCGGTAGCGAAAACGACTCCGATACCCATTGCTCGTCCACCGCAATTCTGCTCGATAGCGTTGCTCTACTTTTACTTTACCGACCGATTGAAATAATGTAATCTGTGGCCATAACCTAAACTCATCATTGTTTTTTGGCAACTTAAAATTTCCGTCTTCCTTGTAGGTTTGGTAACTACCTGCACCCAATGTGAGCTGTGCATGGCTGAGAACTTTGTAGTTAAAACCACCTTTGTATTCGTAATAGTGAAAGTTGTCGTAAAACTTCAGCGACCGTAATTGAGCTTCGCCAAAAAAGCTCCATTTATCATTATAGTTGTATTTTACATTCAGAATATTCCAACTGCCAAGATCCGGAGCCTGCGCGGAAACAGTATGAGTTGCTAACACAAAAGCAACAGCCGTTAGATACAAGATTCTCATTTAAGGTTTGGTCTCATTTTTAGTATCCAACACAGAAAATGATTTTTCGAAAAAGTGAGAATTCGGTATGGTAATTACTTCACCCTTGGGTGTTTTAATGTGGACAAAAAAGTAATTCATTTCCGTTACTTCTCCTTCGTACTGGTAGTCTTTGTGCAACACTTTTATATAGTCCCCCAATTTCACCGGATGATGAAAGAAAATGAGAATACTCGAAGTGATATTAGAGAGCAACGACCATTGCGCAAAGAAGGCAATGCCCAATGCAGTTAAAATGGTGCTGGCAAATAGGGCTATTTCATCTTGCTTAAAACCCCAAATGCCTGTGAGCAGTATGATGGCCGTGATGGTGGTGAACAACTGAATTGCCCTGATCGTCATTTTCCTGCGACCTCTTTCAAATTGCGTTTTTTTGAGCACCTTATTGATCACCGATTTGACGATGAAATACACAATGACATACGCCCCACCTACTATCAGTGATTCTATAATTTGAATGTTGACGTCTTTCATGGTATAAAGTTAATTGACCCAATTTTCTCTGTTGATCACTGCAGCGCTCGTTTCGCACATAAATTGCACGAAACCTTCTACTCTGCTTATAAATTTAACAAGATGATCGTTAGTTGCAAATTAGGATAGCACGATCGGTTGTAAATAAGGCAATAGAATTGACTTTGGCACAAAATAAGGACAGCTTGGTTTTCAGTTTACTCTCATTTAAAAACGGTTGGCTTCCATTTGTGCAATGTTGGATAAATCAGAGGGAGCACAAAGAGAATCAAACTTATTGCAAACATTAGGTACTGGAAAATGAGCAGGTTTCGATATCGGTTAACCCCGTCGGCAACAACATACATCTTACCCGGCAGGTACTTAACTTCTATAGAGTCGCCAACATCAATATCTTCATGATTTCCAAAATTTTCTCCCCCGTCATATTCCTGACCATTTACCGTGACGTAAAATGACTTGTTAGTACGTTTGCTCGTGGTTTTCGTCACCTCAGCTCTAACCATCGTTCCATGTTCTAGCACGTCTACTCTGATTAACGTAATGTTGTGCCCGTAATAGGTAAAGCCGAACAAGACAAAACTGCTCAAAAAAACGATTACTCGTTGTTTGAATTTCTTGTCAATTTTTATCTCTGTCATTTTTTGAAACTTTGCGATCAGTTACCCAAGGAGTCTCACCCCCAAGGTTCTCACGAACCGAGCGTGAAAGTCTCCCTTCACTCGGGTCTACTTAATCGCTAATGTATCTCTACATGATGGATATACCAACTTCCAGTGTGCGAATAAGTTCCGCCTTTCTGTATAATGCTATTGAAGTTGTTTTCCTCTTTTTGTTTAACTAAGGATGCTGTTCGGCATGTTAGCAGAGCACGTAGCTAAATCAGATCAAATGGCATTTGCAATGCCACGCATTATTCAATTCAAATCATTGCAGCTATGCAGGTTGCAAACCTGCTTTATCTAAAGTTCGACATGCCCTGCGGAACATGTCGAACTGCGTGGATCAAGAGATAATAAAATAGCTCGATTCATTTCGTTTGCTTTTTTGTTGATTGAAGTTCGTTTGGGTCATTAGTAATTTCAAAAAAATAATCAGTAAGATTTCCTTCTGCCTCAATTGTTTTTCCAATTAAGTTGTGTAGGGTTTCGTCAAAAAAGGGATTGCCTCCCATTCTTTTTAAACGATATTTGTTTTCGCCGGTATCAAGGTAAACAGCATTGTGTTCACTCTTTGAGCCTTTGCTGAAAGTGCCTTCCACAACCTTTCCTTTAAGTTTCATATCTGTCATGCGATTTATTTTCTGCTGTACACTTTCCAACCCAATAATTCTTTTCCGCTTTCTTTTAAAACCAATACATCAAAAATTTGAGTTCCGTTTACCTTTTTAGATTCTTGAATGAATGCACGGTAAGTAATATTTTCTCCGCCACTAAAACCTTTTGCAAAGGCTTCCACCTTTTTGTTTTTTGATTTTACTTTATATAGCACTTCTTCTTCGTTTCCTGTAAAACCAGTTTGTTCAAGAATATTTTTAATTTCATCTGTAACGGGCTTTTTGCTTTTTCTCAAAGGAGACTCAACTCTTTCAGAGGGTGCAATAGTGGCTGCAAGGTTTAATCCTTTATTGAATAAATTTAAACGTCTGTTGTCAACTGTGTCTGACGATGAATCAGAAGAAACTTCAATTATTGCTTGAATAGAAGGGTCGCCAAGCAAATAAAATTGTGCTAATGTCTTTAACTCATAAGGGTCTAAGTGAGGGCCACTAACTGAAAGAAATTTTTGTCTTGCTTCTAACAATGCTCTTCCTGTTGAAGAACCATTGATTACATTTTTTATAAAATATTGTGTGATTAAATCTGCTAATCCATTACCTGATGCAGGACCATAAGCAATTGTGCTGCTGCCTGTAAAGGCTATGGCTTTATTCTTAAAGTAGGTATTGGCTATGCTCCAATTGCGAGTGGCTTCATTCGCTGGGTTATAGAGTTCTGCTCCATAACAGCATTCAGCTGCCACAATTGTTCCTGCAGAAATATTGCCATTCAGATGTGGAGAATGTTGAGCAGTAGGATAGTTGTTTCCTTTTTGTCCATAAAATTTAGAATCTGTTGGTGAACCATGACAATTATAAAAATGGGTAAGGGGTTTTAAGTCTTTATTTGTGTAGGGTGAAATTGCAACAGGACTGATTTTCATGTTTGTATTATTTCCAAACATATTACTCAAACTCTGTTGGGTAGATTTTTTCCAAACTTCAGCTGTTACAGCAAAGTAATCCAATAACTTTTCAGCTTTTACTTTCTTGTAATTGATGATTGTATCAAAAGTAATTTTGAGATAACCCAAGTCTGCTAACCCTTGAATGTCAGGAATGCGTCCTACAACTCTAGTGGGGCCAGTAAACGAAGAAATTTCTTTGCTATAACCTGTATCGCAAGCATAGGGCAAATCAGAAGGAAGTAGCGTATCATCATCGTTTGCCGGATTATTAATTTCTTGAAATGGAAAAACATCGTCTGCGCCAAATAAAACAATGTATGCAGGATTTTGCTTTTTGTATATTTCATCAACTGCTTTTTTAGCTGCTGGTCTTGTCACAGAAGTTACAGATTTAATACCTGCCTTTGAAGCCGATAAAGTATCATCAATATAAACGATTTGAGTTGTAATACCTCGTTTGCTGTCAGACACTACAAGGTCTTTAAGAAGTTTTTCAACGGCACTAAAATTAGTGCCGTATTTGTTTTGTAAGTTTTTTTTGCTGCTGATAATTACTTTAGTTGTTGCCATTGCCAATGTATTTTATTGTGAGTAAAAGTAGAATTATTTTGAATTGAGGTTTTCTTTCAAATAGTTTTTTAATGTTACAGAAGTAGCAGGATGATTGATTATGGCATCTTTAAATTGCTTCCATTTTTTCTGTCCTACCTTATCATAATCTCTTGTATCATTATCTATCAAACTGCTTAGTTCAGGATGGCTATAAACCAATTGAGAAAGTTCGGTATTAAACATATCTAAACGGATGCTTTGTTGTGGATTCGGTTTTGCTTTAAAAATTGTATTCAGAATAGGAAACCAAGGCACTTCATCTTCCTCTGTCTTTTTTAAGTTTGTTGCCACCGGAACATTCAATGCGGCATTCGCCTGAATAATTCCATTTCCAAAATATTTAACAAAGTCAGAATCATATTCACGATCGTTCACTTTCTTAATTGCAGATTTGTATAAAGCATTTCTAATAGCTTCTACTCTTTGCCAAGGCTCAAGTTGGTCTAACACTTGATTGTTTTTGCTATAATAAATCGCTGCAGCAGCTGCAATTTGTGGAGTTGCAGAAGATGTACCCGCTCCTGAAAACCGAATTGTTCCAGATTCAATACTTGCCCAAGGAGTGTTTGGAGTGAATGCGGACAATGCTTTGCTCATATGTCTTTTCGGACCAAAGCAACCTTGCATTTCATTTAATTTCTTTGTGTAGTAAGGCTTATAGTTGTTGGTTACTCCACAGGCTGCAATCACTCTACCGAACCTTGCAGGATATATTACATGCCGTGTGGGAAGTCCTGCAAAATTATTTCCAGCTGCCGTTACTAAAGTTATTCCAGCATCATAAGCTGCGTTTACTGCATCAGCCCACACCCGTGAAGGTGCACCACCCATACTCATGCTCACAACATGTATCTGTGTTCCTGATAAAGAAAGTTCTGTGAGATAATTTAACGCCTCTGCAAATGCGTTTGTCTTTAACAAGATTACGCTTTCAGCAATTCGGCAGCTAATTACTTCCGCAAAGTATGCACCACCTAAATAGTCCTGAAACCTCCCATTGTCGGTTGGAATGTCAATTTTAGTTCCTGCTAAAATCCCAAGAGTTCCTGTCCCGTGTCCTGGTTGTTTTAAAAATCCACTCGTAAAAGGGTCATGCGAATCAGTAGGATTTTCACCATCAACAAAATTACGTTGTAATGGATTCTGTCTGATTGAATCAGGAATTGCAAAGTGCGTTTTGCTGTAACCCGTATCTAAATGACCAATTCTAACTTTGTAATTGTTGTTGACAACACTTGCTCTAGCCGTCTTTAATTGAGAAAAAGCATCATCCAAATGCCAAACCGAATTTTGATGGGGTTGCCAGTCGGGGTCAAAATTATCATTTGATATTCCACTTCCTAAAGACTTTGAAGAAATTTTGGAGGCAGGAACATCTAGTTTTCTGTCAACAACAAACTCTTGCGTAAAATTGGGTTCAATATAACTACCCTCTTTACCCATTGAATCAAAAGAAACATGAGCCATATCCCAAGGATTAACTTCTGTTTCTTTGGCATTTGTTTTAACAACAACATTGGTGTTTGGGACTTTGAAAGATTTACTCCCAATTTTCTTTTTAGCAATAGCCGGTTGATTGCCTGAAATTATTTCAGATTCTATTCCTGCATTTTTAAATGATTTTTTTAAGTCATTCTGTGCGGAATTGCTTTGTAGAATTGTTGCTGGTTGCTTTACAATCAATTCGATTTGCTGATTATATTTTTTCATTGTAAGGACATTATTTTATTCGTGTTATTGTTAAAGAAATCTCTCCGAAATTATTCCAATAAAAACCTTTCACATCATTTGCATAACAAAAGAGTTTGCCGCTTTCATCGAAAGTTTTTTTATTGGTTTTTCCAATCAAAAAATCATTAGTTTGATTTATGCTTCCCATCAATGCAAACCAATTATTTTCTCTTGACCGTTTCCATTTGTTGTAGAGGCTCATGTATAAGCTTGTGTAACCATCAGCATCACACTTCATCAACAAGTCTTTCCATTGCCCTTCCGCTGCAAAATTGTATTCTTCACCATTTTGAATTTCTACATCCGTTTCGTTCCAAAATCTCTTGGAGTAGACTGGAATTGTGATAGAATCATTTATTTCTAGTTTCATTTTTATTATGTGTATAAATTAATTGTAAAAGTATTCAACCATATATTTTGGGATATTTGCTTTCTTGATATGTTTAAAAATAACAGCCTTTTTTTCAATTTAATGCTCCTATTTCATCGATATGCCACACACACATTTCCTTCGCTTGCATCTCTACAAATCTCATCAATCCCTTCCACATCCTAAAAAAAAGGCTTGTCGTTTTTTCGCTACAAACTTGTCGCTTTTTTGCGACAAGCCTGTTGGCGTTTCTTCCTTTCTGAGCTAAAAATGAGGTTTATTCGATTGAAAACGGTTAGCGATTTTTTAGGGTAATTTCGGAGGGTCAAAAAACCGCCGGAAATGGTAGTTGGTTAGGCGCTGTTGTTTACTAAAATCTACTCCAATCAATTCGTACTTTTGTAACTAAAAGCACGGATCGTACCAATGGCTACCAGCTACATCGAGCATAAAGGATATGGGTTTTGGATGCATGATTGCTTCCTCGAAGGAGTGTTGTATCTGTTGGTAAAGGAACTGCGAGCGCATCCACTGGAAAGTAAATGGAAACATACAGTCATTCAAGATTGGACACTATCGTACTCAGCTGGTTTTCTAGGACGTGTACCTGTATCGTTGGATGACCATTTTCCGGATGAGGATAAAGTAATCTTTATCGTTACCATTCTTCGATCGATCGTTCGAAAAATCAACACGGATGACCGCTACCTTACCATCGAGGAGTTGAACGCGAATTCGGTAGGCGGTAAAGGTCATACCTTTCTAGGTATCAACAAGTCCGGTTTTTTGCGAACCGCTCACATGATGATCGATTTGTTCGAAGGCAAAATAAAAACCCAACCCGAAAGCTCCTTATCGTATCTCCGGTTTAAACCACGAGATTAATCCCGCCGCGACTCCTGATGTGATGCAGATTAAATGGCATTTGCAATGCCCTCCATTATTCAATTCATATCATTGTAGATGTAAAGATTGCAAACCTGTTTTATTCTGAAATGCGACATACCCTGCGGAACATGTCGAAGAGCAAAGAGGTTAGATAAGTGAAACCTGAATAAGTTTAACAGCAGTTGTAGGCAGGTTGCAAACCTGCTTTTATCTGAAGTTCGACATACCCTACGGAACATGTCGAACAGCGTGGGGAAGCTTATTCTTCAAGTTCAAAGTTTGTAATTTCAATAAATCTTGCGCGCGTCTTTGTCCTTTTTGCTAGACCTGTCACTCTTATACTTTGTTTTAGTTTATGAGCTTCAATTGCATCTTTATAATGTTCACTGTCCAAATTTGCTGTAGCAACCATTGGCATATTTTCGTGAATACCTGTAAAAGTCACACTATTTTTTAGTCCATCTGGATTCTTTGATTTTAGAGCAATAATGTGCCCTGTAAAACTAAAGTCACCAACTTCAAATGAATGAGATTCGATTTGATCCACGAACTGATTTAGTTTATCCAGTTTCAGCGCGGTGATATTCTTATTTACTATTGTTGTGCTACTTGCAATATTGTGAAAAGAGAAGTCAATGTTTTTAAGTTTTGCTTTATCAAAGAATGACTCTATGTCTTTGAATAACTTAATATTGATTCTTGTCTCATTTTCTATTAAATAATCTTCACTTACTTGAGGCTCTCCTTCAAATATATTTTGGTTAACAAAAGTCAATACTTCACTTAGCTTATTGTTTATTTCTTCAGAGAATATTTCTTGCCTATCAAATAATTCTCTGTCTTTGATTAATTCCTTTGAAGGTAATTGAATCTTTGCGACAAAACTCCCTTTCTCCGTTTGCATGAAATTGCACAGATTTAGATACCTACCCACTTCTTCTGGAACCCTTGTTGAAGTAACGCTCCTATCAATTACAAAACTTGCCGTGTCTGACAGAATAAATCTAATTTTTTCTATTAGCTCCTCAAATCTTGTTAGTGGCATTCTGCCTTGTTGAGTTTGGTCGTCATAAACCCTAACTTTAAAAACAGTATTTTCATTTTTAAGAACAACATTTAAGTCATCAATTGTTAGGTCGTAAAAATCAGCAATGATTTCTAAAATATTGTCGATAAATCTTTGTGAGTCTATTTTATCAATCTGTCTTGGTATGTGCAATCTAAACTCGTCATTGAGATGGAATTCATTAGGTGGCCTCAAAGAAATAAACGTTTGAGACTCTTCGGAAACTTGCCATGTTCTATTTATTAGAAATGCTAATATTTTATCCGTGATCATGGCTTATGGATAAAATTGTTGATGCAAATTATCAAAACAATCTATCCCAAGCATATTTGCTTTTGGAATTTCGATTCTTATTCTTTGGTGATTATCTGTCGGCAAAGAACCAGGAGGGGGCGTAAACCAATAAGCATGTTTTCTAAGTCTAATTTCAGTATGGTCTATGTCAACCCATAAATTTTGGTCATGAGGAAGAATAAATAGAATTAGAACTAATGGAGCTGTCCCTTTAGTTTGTCTCTCAACCAAATCATTAAAAGATTTAACTTCCAAGTCGTATTTAATGGTATGTAGCTCATCAACAATAGAATTTTCCGTTGTAGCTTTCAATTGGAGATCAATATACCTGCTATCATAAGTGTAACGTATCTTTCCATGTGGCGTAGTATATGTGGTTGTCCTTTTTAGTTGATAATCAACTCCCAAATCCAAATCAGGTTTGTCAATAGCAAATCCCCTATTAGCTGCTAAAATGCCAATAAATCGATTTGATAATTGCTCTTTTATTTGTTCGTCTGTCATTATTTTTTGTGCCCTTTAGTCTTGCGTATAACTTTTATTTTGCGCAAGCTGGGCTCTTGAGGCCGGGATCTGTTCCAGAAACCAAACTTTGAACGAAGATAACACTTCTAACTTATACGTCACCCCAACCATTTCGCAAAGTATTTTTGTTTTCGACTATTTTATTTTATCCTTAGCCACAATTTGAGCTTTTCCCTTTATTTGGGGTTTGCGTTTATCTTTTACTGATATTTTAAATCCGATACAGTCAGTCTCTGTTACATTATAAAAGTCGTTAGTGACATTTGCAATATCGAAGAAGAAACTAATTTCATCATCCCGATTTAATTTTTTGATAGTATAAACACACTCATTAGGCTTTTTATTTTTTCCCTTTAGTTCATTTTTCCCTGCTTTATGAAACGTATCCTGTTTTATTATTTTAGCATCCGCGTCAAACTCAAATATTATTTTAAATGATTCAATGTCCTTCCCAGTTGTATTCTTGAGTAGAAATTCTTTAGTATAAATATTTTTATGTTGTTCTCCAGTTTCTGTCACAATTGGTATTTTCGTTATTGTGTCTTCGTCAATATAGTAACAGTGCATAACTTTAATTCTATTTATCCATCTGTTATAAATTATTGTCAGCGAAGCACCACCTACTCCTCCAAGAAAGTATGGGTAAATTGTCCCGATAAATTGAAATATCTTTTCCATATTTCTCTTTATTCGTAGCTGATTACATATCTACCACCTTGAACACTATAAGTACCGAATCTGGCCTTAATATTATTTTGTCGACAAATTAATTCGGCAAGGGTTTTTGATTGAAGGGGAACTAACAAATAAAATGTCCCCCCTAATTGAGAATATTTTCTCCACTGTAAAGCTTCATTAGAATTTACACTATCGGCTGTCTCAACTTCAATTATAAAATTTACAGTATTCTCTTTACTTGGTGTAATAATGATGTCGGGATACTGTCCGTTTATGTGCGTGTTTTTCTGCTGATTTGGATTTATATAAACACGATGGTTCACCTTGTCCAAATTGTTAAATGCAGCTTGAATTACTTCATCATGCTCATTCTGACGTAAAAAGTTTCTGCTCGCCATATTGTCGATAGTTTGAATCTATTTTGTAGTCCTCCGCTTTACGCACACAATTATATATCCAGTTGTTTATCTCAAAACTTGCGCATACTCCAAAGCTTCCGCCTATTTCATTTTATGTCCTGTGCCCGGTCCTCCCCACAAATCTCACCAATCCATTCCACATCTTAAAAAAAAAGCTTGTCGCTTTTTCGCTACAAACTTGTCGCTTTTTTGCGACAAGCCTGTTGGCGTTTCTTCGTTTCTGCGCTAAAAACAAAGTTTATCCGATTGAAAACGGTTAGCGATTTTTTATGGTGTTTTTAGGAGGGGTCAAAAAACCGCCGGAAATTGGAATTTCAATTAGACAAAATCTTACGCTCTTTTTCCGCTATAACTCTGCGCACCTCGGCGCTCTCTGCGGTTATTCAATCAGGCGTAAGCAACTTTGTGACTTAGAGCCTCCGTGGCAAATAATTCCTTCACCAAAATATTTTATTTTTGTCCGCAGCTATTTTTTAAACTGATCATGTATGCCTCTACGCCTTGCTTCCCTTCTGTATCTCTTTTCACTCACTTCACTCTTCGCACAATCGCAACCAAGTCCCCTATCCATTCACCACCTCACCGGCGACTTCTACGTCTACACTACTTACAACTACTATCAGGGCAATCGCATTCCGGCCAACGGCATGTATGTGCTCACACACCAAGGCGCTATCCTCATCGACTCGCCTTGGGACACTACTCAGTTTCAACCGTTGTTAGATAGCATCCGCATTCGCCACGGACAACAGGTGGTGATGTGCATTGCCACGCACTTTCACGAAGACCGCACCGGGGGCTTTGAGAACTATCGCCAGCAGGGCATCAAAACGTATGCTACTAAACTGACCGACCAACTCAGTCAGAAGCGCGGCATGAAGCGCGCTGAATTTTTATTAACAAAAGATACCGTCTTCACTATTGGGCAACATTCCTTTGAAACATTTCATCCCGGTCACGGCCACACTCCCGATAACATCGTCATTTGGTTTGCCAACGAAAAAATTCTTTACGGCGGCTGTCTGATTAAAAGTACCGATGATACGTCGTTAGGCAATCTGGCCGATGCTAGCGTAACCGACTATGCCACTACCCTGCTGCGTGTGCAGGAGAAATGCAAAAATCCGGCGGCTATCATTCCCGGCCACAGTGGGTGGACGAACACGCAATCGCTCACACATAGTTTGAGGATGGCCAAAGCGTTGAAGCGAAAAAAAACAAAAAACAAGTAAACCATGACAAAGAAAGATTTTTTTATTCTGCTGATTAAAATGTTTGGTCTGTCATCGACCGTTTCGGTTTTGTTTTCAATCCTCCCCTCGGTATCCATGTATTCCGTTGATCCAATGAGCACATTCCTTATGATCATCGTTTGCCTTTTTATTTGCATACTCTGTTGGTTACTCATATTTCATGCTGATAAATTAGTCGGCTTTCTCAGATTAGACAAAGGGTTTGATGATGATCGAATTGAATTCGGTAATCTTCAACCGGTAGACGTTATCAAAATAGCCGTCATGATTATCGGCGGCATGATGTTCATCCGAAGCTTACCGAGTATGGTCAGTAAATCGTTTTGGCTAATACGCGAAGATAATCTGGGAAACGAAATAAGTTTTAATGATAAAGTTACGATGAGCGTGCAAGCGCTTAATTTACTCATCGGCTATTTGCTCTTCACCAATTACGATGTGGTGGCCAACTATTTTGATCGGAAGAAAGACAAGAACACGACCAACCCATGAAGAGTCAAGCAAGAATACGAAGCATCTTATTGATAAGTCTGTTTATTCTATATCTTCCTGAATTTTACTTTTTCTTAATCAAACTAGGTGGGTTCATTCTTTTTATACTAAGCGCCATCGGGTTAGCCGCTTTTATAAGCTTGGCAATAACAGTTGTGATCATGTTGAAAAGAATGAAAGATGATTTGAGCTGGAGAAATACTCGAAACTATACTATCCTCCTACTCATTCCCGTATTCTGGATTTTATCAAATAGCGGTATTCTAATGATAGATGAAAACATGTGGCAAAGCAAGGTAAAATGGAAAGCTTGCTACGAAGGCACCATGAGTACATCACGGCTTTTCATAAGGGAAAACGGAACATTTGAAGATTTTAATATTGGCTTTTTCGCTTACGTTCATTACGGTAGTGGCTCCTGGCAAGCGCAAAACGATACGATTTACTTACGGTACGATATGCCCATTCGGAGCAGACTGTTAGCTGACACGCTTTATGTTAAAAATAACCTGCTTTACAAAGTGCATAGTGACTCACTCATTTATACCAATTATTATTTGGGCGATTGTAAAGGCTTGAATTAGGATTTTTAAACGTTCATGGATAGCGAGTCGCAATATCCGTTATCTTCGTAGATCAATTATTTGTACTATGGGCTTCTTCGATCTTTTCAAAAAACCGGTTACTCTTCAAGATCCGATCTTTGGCACGCTACAGTGGATGGGCACCAAAGACACTTCCAAAAAATATTTTATAGGTAGTGGAATGTTCGCCCCCACGAAAGAAACCATCGAGTACATTATTGAAGCCGATGCGAGTGGCCCCACTTCTGCTCAACGTGAATTTTACCAATACATTCAAACCAACTACGATGCGTTGATCGAAAAAGCCACTCCACTCATTGAAAAGGAATTTCGCCAGGACATGGAAGAATTTAAGATTCGTAATTTCAAAAAGGAATTTAAAGTGTCATCGCTCACCATACCACGATTGGAACGTACCCCACTCGATTGGGATATGTCGTTTGAATCGATTGATGACGAAAATCATTTCTTCCTGATTGATTTTAAAGATTTCGAGCCGATTCAAATTCATGTAGAATAATCGCAAAAGGTATGCTCACCCTCTACCGCACCGATAAAACCAATCTTGATTTTCAACAACTAGTTAAATTATTAGATGCCGATCTTAGCTTACGCGATGGCGAAGATCACGCCTTCTATGCGCCTTTCAACACGAGCGTAAATCTTCAAGCGGTGGTGGTGGCGTATGAAAATAATCAACCCATTGGCTGTGGTGCTTTCAAATCATTTGGCGACACTCAAGTGGAAATCAAAAGAATGTATGTGCTTCCCGATTTTCGAGGTCGTGGAGTAGCGCAGCGAATTTTACACGAATTGGAAACATTGGCCAGAGAGCTGGGCTACACCACCACTGTATTGGAAACCGGCCAAAAGCAACCCGAAGCGATTAAGCTCTACCAAAAAGCCGGGTATCAGATCATTCCCAACTTTGGTCCGTATGTAAACGTGGAAAACAGTGTTTGCATGGAAAAAACAATTCCATGAAAATTTCTTTCAGCCTAAAGAAACTTCATCATTTGTACATTTCCTTCTTGTGCTGCCACAGTGCGGCAATACTTTGTGCACGGCTTTTCACTTCATCTGCTTTCGCGCCGGTGAAATGTGCATCGACTGTTTGCGTGAAGAGCGAAAGCCATTGTTGAAAGTGCGTTGCGTCAATCGCCAACGGCAAATGTTTTTGAAACGGACTACCCTGATACGATTGATCGCCCAGCAAGAGCGACGACCAAAAATTATACATCACCGGCAAATGCGTTGGCCAATCGACATGATTGAATAGTGGCGACAACAACTCATCTCTTCGCACACGCTCATAAAAAGAGTTGACGAGTAGTTCAATATCGGGGCGAGTTATAACATCTTTCTTAACTGAACCTTCCATTTGTTAATTTGATTTTACCGCGCCACCTGCCGCTGCTCGCCCAATCCCTCAATCCCCAACTCGATCACATCACCCGCCTTCAGGTAAACGGGCGGTTTAAATCCGTGGCCTACGCCTGAAGGTGTACCGGTAGAAATCACATCACCCGGTAGCAAGGTCATGAACTGGCTGATGTAGCTGATCAGAAACGGCACCTCAAAAATCATGTCGTCGGTATTATTATCCTGGCGCAGTTCGCCATTCACCTTCAGCCACATTTTTAAGTTATTAAAATCTTGCACTTCGTCTTTCGTAACGAAGTACGGCCCCATCGGTGCAAACGAGTCGCAGCCCTTGCCTTTCGTCCACTGCCCGTTGCGCTCCAACTGAAATTCACGCTCGCTGTAATCGTTGTGCAAGCAAAAGCCCGCCACGTAGTCCATCGCATCTTTCTCTTCTACATACAAAGCTTTCTTTCCTACCACCACGGCCAACTCAATTTCATAATCCGTCTTCTTACTGTTGCGTGGAATAATTAATCCATCGTTCGGGCCGGTGAGTGCGGTGGTGGATTTGAAAAAGAAAATCGGCTCCTTCGGCATGGGCATATTCGTTTCGAAGGCATGATGGGTGTAGTTCAAGCCCACACAAATAATTTTAGACGGTCGTTGAAAGCACACCCCAAAACGACTTCCTTCCGGGATTGGTTTTAGTTGATCGCGATGGGTTGTTAGCCACGTTTGCAAGCGTTGAAGCCCATTCGATTCTAAAAATAGTTCGCCATAGTCTTCGCCAAAAGCAGACGCATCGTAATGGGTGCCATCGAGTAGTATACCAGGCTTTTCTTTTCCTATTTCTCCGTATCGGAATAATTTCATTTTGAATCGGGTTGGTGTGATGATTATAGGAAAGATAGCACATTTCCGCGATTGTTTATTCGCTCACTTGTTCCGGTGGATCGGTGGTGGTATCGATAATCACCGTTTTTAAAATCCGGTTGTACTGCCTTAGGCGTTTGATCAGTACTCCTTTATTCACTTGAGATTTTATCTTGATTTTTTCACCATCGGCCAACTTGAGGAAAGCCCAATATTGATAGCTGTCACGATCAAACGTGTAATTCATATACTGCCGAATCAATTGGCGGTTGATGAATATCTTTTCAATTTCTCGCAGTGGTTCTTTAAAGCCAAGTTTTAATCCAAACACATTGAGGTAGCGCTTGATATAGCGCTTCTTCATGTGGATAACCACACCATAATGGGTCGTCCAGAGAAAAGCGGCAATACCATACGCTCCCAGCATCATGTAGATGTCGAAAGAAGGAAGATATTGGTAATCCATCCATCTCCCGATCTCTTTAAAACTCATGATGAGAATGAAGACTGTCCATACCGATGCTGCTGTTAAACCAAAAATCCGCTGTTGACGAATGGTGACCATCTAACTCAAAAAACTTAGCCGCAATTTTTCGTAGGGCATTTCTACTTCCATGTAAACGGGTGCATCGTTGATACTTTGGTAGTTCAACTCAACAATACACTTCAGGCTGTTCTGCGGACTGGGATACACGCGACCAATGTTGGCCACATTGATTAATTCGGTTTTGGTTTGCTCCTCATCGGAAACGGTGAGCTCGATAAATTTTGTCATTGCGGTGAATTGTAAAAAATTATTCACTGCAAGGTAATATGGTTTTAGCTCAAATTAAGATACTAAACGAGTTCTAGCTATTGAAAAAGTAAAAAGCAGGCTAATGCCTCCTACCACCTGATTTAACGGTTCGAGTCGTCCGTACACGTTTCGCTCCATGATTCACTTTCACAGTACGTGTAGTGCGATAATGTGATAAAGCAGCGCCATGTCTTGTGTGTACTGCAACAGATGTAACACGATGAGGCGCATACACTCGATGTGCCCGTATCACGCGGTGATTGGAAACCACCACATACCGGTTGCGGTACGGTGCACGATAGGTATAAAATGTGCGGTAACCAATCGGTCTCCAGGGCCTCCACCAACCGGGATATGCTCTCCAGCGATACGGTGATGCCCACACGCCATACCCCGGAGCATATACATAGCGAACACTCGGCCACGTCCACACATTCACTACCACCTGTTGACGACTGGTGCCTGCATTGGTCACCACTTCTTCCGTAGGCTCGACAATAGTTTGCTCGCCATACATGTCTTCATCGCCCACAATCTGCGCTACGGCTTTATCGTTACCGGTTTTCTCCAACTCAATCACCGCAATGTCTTGCTTTTCATTTTCATTGACGGCTACCTGCAAAACAAAAGCGTGTGAACCTTTCTTCGTTTGATCGATGACGTTGATATAATCGGTTTCGCCATCGCCATTCAAATCCAAGTTGTTTACTTTACTTTCCTCAGAATTGAGCATCTTTTCAAATTCTTCCGGTGAGGTCGATTTTTTGAACAATTCCAATGCGCCTTCCAAACTAAAATTATCGCCCGGCAGTCCGGTGGAATCGGCAGCGGTGATGGTTTGTGAGATGGCGGGTAATGTAACGATTACGAACAAAAGGCATAGCGTTATTATTTCTCGTATGTATTTCATGTTTCAGATTTTAAATAGTTGTAAAAAGGTATTGGCGTTCCCGTGCTTTAGAGTCAAAAGAAGGTGAATGGTTTAACTACCTACCCAGAATTATCAACAGAAATATCTGTTTGTGATTCCTATTGATGGTTAGATTCCATCTGAGTTGTCGTCAACAAGAAACTTCAAGGCTTCCTCATAGGTATTGCATGAAACAATGGGTCGCTTGGACCATTTATTGTATCCAATGACAATCCACTTTTGAATGGTTGAAAGGCCGATAATGGCCTGCTTTTCTACCAAGTGCTCAACCGAACTGAAATCGCCTTCGATAAAGCGCAGAAAAACCGGAGTAACAATGGTCTTACTATTGAAGATATTCAATACGGGAAAGGTTCGACTTTGTGTGATCGCTAAATTCTTAGCCGCTTCATAAACCTCAATCATACTTTCTCCTCTGCAGTCAGAATAGTCTACGATTAAGACTTGTTTCTGTTTGTGGCTGATCATTCTAACTTTACTCTTCGCTTTCATTCAATTCTAGCAACAAGAATTTTTCCCCAATCCTTAGAGTGTAATCACTAGAAAGAAAAGCAATTGGTGCAAGTTTTACAAGCTATTTTCAGCTATTCTTTTCTTGGTGGTAAAATTCCGGCACTCTCACATCTCTTGCAGGGAGAGAGATTGGGAAGTACTTTGAAATGAAAGATTTTAAGATCATTTTTTTATTCACTTTATGATTTGGCAGAACTATTTTTATTCGGAAAATATCCTTTCACAGCCAGAAAAAGACCCACAACACACAAAACACTCAGGAATAAATACAAGTAGAATTTTTCTTCCGGCTGTTTGGCCGTTGGAAAGAATATTCTTAACAAACCCAGCAACAGCATCAACCATCCGATGAGTGTTAATAAAACGGTCCAGTTACGAACCCAAAAATTATGAACTCTCACTATCGAAATGCCTCCAACAAAAAGTAATGTGCCATTCAGGAATGTAATAGTAGGAGTAGTATTTTCCCATATCGACCTATTTACCATTTCCGCTAGCGTCATTACGCTAAGTGTCGGACCAACCAGTTGTGCAAGTTGTCGGGAGTTTATCATTTTTATGATGTGAATAACTATAACTTTTTATAGATCTCGTTGAAAGGCAATCTCATTCTGTCTCCCCAAACGCCATGCTCATCTCTTATTCCGCAGGATATAACCATATTTATTTCTGCACTATGCGGCAATTTTAAAATCCGCTTTACTCTTCTGCTATCAAAACCTTCCATGGGGCATGTGTCATACTTTTCATTTGCCATGGCCAACATAAATGTTTGGGCGGCCAACGCACATGTTTTGTGAACAACTACGCGCATGTCGCTTTCAGACACTTGGTAAATGATCGGCCTGAAAAGCCCAACGATGTTGACAACAACTTTTCTGATGAATCCGAAGGCTCCTAAAAATCGGGTGTACAATAGCGGCATGATCGTACCATAATACATTTTCCAAGTTTTGATTCTTTTCTCCCGTTTTGGTTGAGGACTGTTCTTTAGCACATTTTGCGTTTCTAACTCCATCATTCTTTTGGCTCGCTTGCGAAATAGATCTCGCCTTGTCACGAAAACCACCATTTGTTGAGCGGTAGCTGCTGATTGTTGACTTAAACAAGCCACAGAAATTTCTTTTAGAATTTCCGGACTACTTACATGATAAAACTCCCACAGTTGCATATTGGAACTGTTGGGAGCGAGTGTGGCTAGCTGGAGACAATACTTCACTATTTCGGCATCTATGGGGTCCTTTTTGTAAAGCCGTATCGAACGTCTGTAATTCACTATTTCCTCGAAACTCATTTTTAATGTTGGATTATTGATACTTGCCGTCAAATCGACTAAAAGGAATGTTGATTAATAATCTGTTCCAATTGGTTCGCTAAAATCACCCCTGATTGTCTCCATTTGATTTCATCATTTTTGAAAAGTAAAAGAGTGGGCACACTTTGTATTTGATAATTACTTGCTGCCTTCGGATTTTTATCAATATCTATTTTTAGAATTTTTACCCGATCCCCCATTTTAACTTTTAGTTCTTCCAAAATGGGTTTCATCATTTTGCAAGGCCCACACCACTCAGCGCTAAAATCTACTAAAGTCGGTCTGCTGCTTCTGATAACTTCTGAAAATGAGTTGTCCATTATTTATAATTCAAGAAATCAATTTCACTTCCTCTTGGTTTTATCACGTGCCTCACTCAATGCAATAGCAATCGCTTGCTTGGGATTTGTAACCATCGCTTCCGATTTACCGATGTGCAGCTCGCCTTCTTTAAACTCGTGCATTACCTTCCCTACTTTTTTCTGAAATGATGATTTTTGTTTGAGAGATGGTTTCTGTTTTGTTGTTTCCATTCAGATTTTTTTGTTACTAAATAGGAAGCGCCAGCTATTGTGAGCACAGCACTACCCGCGACGGTAAAAAATTTCCTGCGCTTCATCAGTATTTTCTCCAAAGCCTTGCACCGATGCGCACCACAGGCGATAAATCTGCATTGGGTATTTGATAGACTGTACCGTTGAAATTTGCGCTGTTATCACTACGCAAGTACAAGTGTACTCCGGGTTGAATATAAAACACACGACCAATAAAAAACTGATAACTAATACCCAAACCCGTATCGGTACTTTTCACATCTTGCTTGTTTCCCGTACTTGTTTGGGTGATCTCAAACGTGTGGAATTCCAAGTAGGTGTAGAGCTCTAAATTTTTCCAAATGTTGTAGCCGAAGAAAACACCGGGCGAGGTAGTGTAATATCGTTTGAATTCAGGTGATGAATTTTTGAGTCCTGCTTTTTCCGCATCGTAGGTTCCGCCATTGATAATACTGGCTCTTACCCTAAATTTTTTGTAACGATACCCAACCGCAAAATGATAGCCGCCCGAAAAGAACATCGGCACAAGGCTTTCGACCTCAATGGCATGTCTCACCTCATAGTTTCGAGGAATCGGTTTCAAGAATGTATCGGATGAATCCGTTTGACCTTTTAAACTGGTTACAACAAACAGGGATAAGACGAGAACGGATAGTGAATATTTCATGTAACTCAGGATATTATGAATACCCTGTAGCCATTTTGAATCCAATAGCCAATTGATCGTTTTAAGGCTATCTGGATGTAATTAAATTATTGATTGCGGAGAAATCTCTACAGAGCCATGCGAGTGTAAACTAAACTGCTCAAATCACTCATGAGCGAAGCTGATGTTTAGAATTGGATTAAATGAAAGTATTTGTGTTACACTAGTCGAAACAAAAATGGAACAAATCTAAAACAACACTCCAAAATAATTCTGTAGAATTTGCTCCTTATTACAAGGATCTTATCATGAAGATCCATTTAACCTACCAGCACGATGCTTAAGCATATTGTCCAAATAGTCTAATAGATTATTAAGATTCGAATGGTTTCTGTATCAGATCTTGGCAACCTCCAAATTGACGCTAATCAGCAGCAAACTGCGGGGACTGAATTATTTGAGATTAACAACAAATTTAACAGATGACTTTGACGGGGCATCCGCTTCTTTAATTTTCTCCTTTACCTCTGAATACTTGAATTTTAGTTCGATAATAATCTTCCCATCAAAATCGATCAAACCATATTTTAATTCTTCATTGGCAGCGATGTAACCATACTTCGAAATTTCCAAACTTAGGTATTCACAAGGAATAATCTCATTTCCATCTTTGCTGATAATACCAAAAAAATCGTCACTATAATAATTACCTGTCTTAGACTGAATCATTTTTTTTATGCCAACAATTACTTGATCATGGTTATTAAAACCGACTTCCATTGTTTTATACCGCCTCTTCACATTCATAATCTTACCCTGCAAATCCATCAGAGTAAGAAAAGAATCTGTGTGAGATCTACCTTCATCAGGGATCACTTCAAGCAGTGTATAACCGTTTTTAAAAAAATTCGGCCAGCTACTCGATGGCTTTAAATACAAGCTGTATTTTGGGTTATTCCTGAGCGCATCAATATTCACTTCTACAGTATCACAACGCTTGTTCTTCAAATCACAGAAAACGTATTTATGTTCAACAGGCCGAGTCATGACCTTACTCCAAATGGGTTCATCCAACATGATAAAGGCTTGTCCTGTTGGCGTAATTTGAATGTGGTATGTTCTTTTATGCGGCTTTACGACCCATTGACCTTTCGAATCGATGACGCCTTTTTCTTCAACTTCCACTGCTTCACCAAAATCCCCTATAAATTCTCCCCGTGCTGCTGGTTTCAAAGTGTCTTTTGTTGCCAGGTTTATATAAAAGCTCCTTCTCTTCTTTAAGTCAAAATAAGATGCAATGCCTTTTTCTGAAACTTGAACATGTTCAGAATCTTTTACAAACGGCAATAACCTTTCTCCTTTTAGATTATAAACTGAATAACCTTCTTTTGTATAAGCCAATAAAAAATCTCCTTTCCCCTTCGTTCGCCACTCATACTGATCTACAAAGGGCTTTATGACTTCACCTTTCCTATTGAAAAGGGTATACTTACTATTGTTCGATACCCAGATAAACAACTCTCCTTGAGTAGACCTTAAAAGACTGAAACGCCCACCTGGAAAATTAGGGAATTTCTTTAATGAGAAATTAACCAGGTAACTTTGCTTACTCTTGCTTTCGTAAGCTGATGCAATACCACTACTAAAGGATTTAACAACAAAGCCTTCAGAAATCCATTTTTTAATCTTATCAAGATCATCTGTCGCTATGAATTCGTTGGAAAAAGGAAATTTTAGTTTACAAAGAAGTGAGTCATTATAAAGTTTTGCAATGCGCAGTTCGAAGTGTCTTTTCTTTTTGATTACCTGCCAATAAATCAAACTCTTTGGATACACATTCTTGATTTTGATCTCCTCCAAAGTAAATGATCCTGCCTCGTTCCAATTATTTACCTTATATTTTATATAATCCTTCCTTTCCCAAATTACTTCAAATTTTTTATCAGAAATTAGAACCAACTCCCGTATTTTTTCAATCACTTTCGGGGATAAATTGTCGATATCCAATGAATCTTTCCTAAGATGATATACTTGAAAATTTTTTAGTTTACCCGTATGATAGGCGTACTTGAGCATCTCATCCTCAAGTGAACTACAACCATATCTTTCAATAACGGCACCGGCTTTATCATAAAGCTCCTTGACTTGGAAACACACATTAACGAGATATTTTGGCTCGATAATGTCAAATTTGTAATAATGGGCATAGTACCTTAATGTTCTTGCCCTTACTATACCTTTTCTTTTAATGGAGGAGACTTCAACCACGCTGTCGAACTTATCGCGACCTAAATCTTTAAGGCGATTATCAACAAATGTGTTTTGGCCGAAGAACGTAATCGGGCATACCAGAATGAGAATTAGAAATATAATTCGAATATTATTAATCAACTTTGAGCTACTCGTAATAATTACTTGCCTAGGATTGCAAAAAATTGGCTCGACCCGCAATAAACCGCGGGCCATTTGCTTCATTGAATTACAAGTCTCCATGATCATTCGACGACATTTAATGAATTTTCAATTCCTTTAGCAACTTGATAAATTCCTCCAAATAAATCACCAATTCTGTATAGGTCATTTTCTTAACATCACGGACTTTTAAAGAGGTGGCAATTCCTTGCCCATCAAACTCAAAGCGAACTTGCTTGTAGATCTGTAGGACGGCCTTAATTTCTTTATTGTCCCAATCATCCAGATGGCTACAATCAGTCTTGGCAATTACTCGTAATCTATTACGTTCGATTTCAAAAATCATTTCGTAGTTGGCAAACTTACCTACCCAACACAATTTGGAAAGCATCCAAGTGCTTTCCTTTTCGGTATAATCTTTTACAAATCCATTCTTCAATAACTCTGCAACGGGATTACTGTTAAAGAATTTCTCTGATCGCCAGTATTCGATATACCCTGTTAGTACTTCAAAACCAGCTAAAAACGCAGGAAGAAACAACACGGACACCAAAAGACTTACCATAAAATCGTTGGTTGCAAAACAATTTCCAGCGTCGCAATTTTTGTATGTGTACCCGCCAAGCAATGCTGTAAGGATGATTGCCGCCCACTTGAATGTCGCTATTAATTTATTCTTATTCAGTTTGATATAGTCATTCATTGAGTCATGAATTGTCTTGAGGCGGTATAAAATTGCGAAATCACCCCGCCCACCCTTCTCTATCCAAACTTCGATATTGAATGGCTTCCGCCAGATGTTCGATTTTAATGTCGGCGCTGCCGGCCAGATCGGCAATGGTGCGCGATACTTTTAAGATGCGATCATACGCTCGCGCGCTGAGGCCCAAACGCTCCATAGCGGTCTTCAGCAACGCGCGACCTGCTTCGTTGATCACACATACTTCCTTCACCATGTTCGAGGGCATCATGGCATTGCAATACACATTCTTCTGCTCTTTGAAACGTTCACTCTGCCGCTCGCGTGCTTTCACCACGCGCTCGCGTATCTCGGCACTGCTTTCGTTCTTGCGCAAAGCCGTCATCTGATCAAAACTGACCGGCACTACCTCCACATGCAAGTCGATGCGATCCAAGAGTGGTCCGCTCACTTTGCTGAGGTAGCGTTGCACGATGCCGGGGCCGCACACACATTCTTTCTCCGGGTGATTGTAATACCCACACGGGCATGGGTTCATACTGGCCACCAACATAAAATTGGCAGGGTAGTCGATAGAAACTTTGGCGCGCGAAATGGTGACGCGTCTTTCTTCCATGGGCTGACGCATCACTTCCAATACCGTGCGTTTAAATTCCGGAAGCTCATCTAAAAATAAAACTCCATTGTGTGACAATGAAATTTCGCCGGGTTGCGGATTACCTCCCCCTCCTACCAGCGCCACATCGGAGATTGTATGATGCGGCGAACGAAAAGGTCGTGTGGTCATCAGCGAGGCGTCCGATCCCACCTTTCCGGCAACGGAATGAATCTTGGTGGTTTCGAGTGCTTCGTTGAGTGTGAGTGGTGGCAAGATGGAAGGCAACCGTTTTGCCAACATGGTTTTACCTGCACCGGGCGGACCGATCATGATCGCATTGTGTCCACCGGCGGCAGCAATCTCCAGCGCACGCTTGATGTTTTCTTGCCCTTGCACATCGCGGAAGTCGGCATCGTAGCTGTTGAGTTTGCTTTGAAATATTTCGCGTGTGTCTACCACCAGCGGCTCTATCACCAAATGCCCTTCGATAAAATCAATCGCTTCTTGCAATGTCTCCACTCCGATAATATCAAGGTTGTTGACGATGGCTGCTTCGCGCGCATTGGCCTTGGGTAAAATCAGTCCTTTAAAATTTTCCTTACGGGATTGGATCGAAATCGGCAACACGCCTTTGATGGGTCGTAACTTTCCATCCAGCGAAAGTTCACCCATAATCACATATTTCTCCAGCAACTCCGTTTCAATTTGTCCGGAGGCAGAAAGTATACAGAGTGCGATGGGCAAATCGTAGGCAGAGCCTTCTTTACGAATGTCTGCCGGTGCTAAGTTGACAACCACTTTGTTGCGCGGAAAAAAGTAGTGCAAACTTTTCATGGCCGACTCTACCCGGTGCTGACTTTCCTTGATGGCGTTGTCGGGCAAACCGGTCAGAAAAAATTTTTGTCCCTGACTGACATCCACTTCCACAGCAATCGTCTTTGCATCTACGCCATGCACTGCACTGCCAAATGTTTTTGCTACCATGAGTTATTAATCGTCGCCAAAGTTAACACCAACGCTGCTTTTGTAACAGAGCCTATCCATGGGGAAAATAAAATAAAATCAGGCCAGTTGCTTTTCGATCAACAACATCAGAATGTGAATAATTTTGATGTGTACTTCCTGAATGCGATCGGCATAGCCAAAGTGGGGAACGCGTAATTCAATATCGGCCAAAGGTGCCAGCTTGCCGCCATCTTTTCCGGAAAGGATAATCACCTTCATGCCTTTTTCACGAGCCGTTTCGGCCGCGCGGATGATGTTGGCGGAGTTGCCGCTGGTGCTGATGCCAAGCAACACATCGCCTTTATTACCCAATGCTTCTAAGTAGCGAGAAAAAACAAATTCGAAGCCGTAATCATTGCTCACACAAGAGATATGGCTGGGATCGGAAATGCAAATGGCCGGAATAGCTTTGCGTGGCTCGCGGTACTTGCCCGTCAGTTCTTCGGCAAAGTGCATAGCATCGCAGTGCGAGCCACCATTGCCACATGATATCACTTTTCCTCCTTGTTGAATCGAATCTGCAATGGCATTGGCTGCTTTTTCAATCTGGTGGAGATTAGCAGGATCGCTGATAAATTTTTGAAGTACGTCGGCCGCTTGTTGCAGCTCGGCAGAAATGAGAGATTGAAAATTCATAAACCTTATCAGGCTTTTTTGGCAGCCTCGGTTAAATCGTAGACTTTCGCTTTGAGGGTATTATTTTCAAGGCGCATGGCTTCCCGTTCACGCTCGGCGTTTTTCACATCGCGCCAGGTCCAAAATACTTCCGTACCAAACAAAATAATACCAATCAATGCTCCCCATTTGAAGAGGCCGATCTTATCGATCAGACTGAATAAAATGGTATTGTCTAAATCCATGTAAACGGTAAAAATAAGCGCAGCAAGATGATAGGTACCGAAGACAAGGAGGAAAATGAGTCTGCGTTTATTCATGTGTTTAACTGTTTATGTAACGGAATTAAGTCTACAAACTTACCCTTTTTAAAATTACTCAAAAATGAAAATAGTAAGAAAACCTTACTCCAACCACTCAATCACAAAAAGAGTAGCGGTCTGCCACTCATTCAGACCGTTTTTTGAATATCTATCAATTTGCGGTAGATGCCGTTGAGCGCACTCAATTGCTCATGGCTTCCGCGCTCGGCAATACGTCCTTCCTGAATCACCACAATTTCATCGGCATGTTGAATGGTGCTGAGGCGGTGTGCAATGACAATGGACGTACGGTTTTTCATGAGGTTAAACAATGCTTCCTGCACCAGTTTTTCCGATTCCGAATCGAGGGCCGAGGTGGCTTCATCCAAAATCAGAATGGGCGGGTTTTTTAGAACGGCGCGTGCAATGCTCAGGCGCTGGCGCTGTCCACCCGAAAGCTTCGAGCCACGCTCTCCGATATAGGTTTGGTAGCCGTCTTCGGTTTGTGAAATGAAGTCATGGGCATTGGCAATTTTGGCAGCGCGGATCACATCTTCCTCACTCACATGTGGCATACCAAAAGCAATGTTGTTGTAAATGGTGTCGTTGAACAAAATCGATTCCTGTGTAACCACGCCCATTTGCTTGCGCAACGATTCCAGTTCATAATCGGCCAGCGACACACCATCGAGCAATACTTCGCCGGAGACTGGATCGTAAAAGCGTGGCACCAAATCAGCCAGCGTAGATTTACCTCCGCCGGAAGGCCCCACCAATGCCAATGTTTTTCCTTTTTCAATGGTGAGGTTGATGTTTTCGAGCACGTTGTGTGCATCGTACGCAAAAGAAACGTTTTTGAACTCGATGGATTTTTCAAACGACTTCAATTCAATAGCATCGGGTTTGCTTTTGATCAATGGCTCCTGATCGATGATGGAAAAAATGCGTGTGGCCGATGCCGTTCCTCGTTGCAATGAAGTAATGCCATTGGAAAAGTTTTTAGCCGGTTGGATGATCATGGCGAAAACACCTAAAAATGTCATAAATGCTGCTGGCGTTATATCTGACGTTTCCGACAACACCATCTTTCCGCCAAAGTAAATGATCCCTGAAATAATCGAAACGCCTAAAATTTCAGAAACAGGAGATGCCAGTTCATTCTTGTAAGCCATTGATTTACTTGTAACCCGATAAAAAGCACTTTCCTTTTCAATACGATCAATCACAAAATTGCGCGCATTAAAAGCGTTGATTACCCGCATACCACTGAAAGTCTCATCCAGCACATTCAGAATTCTACCCAATGATTCCTGACTTTGCTTCGCCTGCTTTTTGAGACGTTTAATAATTTCAGCTAATACTCCACCAGTTAAAGGAAGAACCATTAGCGTAAAAAATGTAAGTTTTGGCGAAATTGAAAACAACACAAAAAAATTAACAATAATGGTAATCGGCTCTTTCAACACAGCTTTCAATCCATTCATTACCGCGTTTTCCACCTCTCCAACATCGTTCGTAAATCTGGAAATCAAATCTCCCTTTCTTTCGCTATTGAAATAGCCGATATGTAGTCTGGTCACTTTTGTAAAAATGTCCATTCGAATATTCTTAACGAGGTCGACTCGGATTTTCGTCGCGACTATACGCTCCAAATAACGAAACAAGTTGGCAAGAATAACACAGCCTAAGATCAGCGCACAAACAAAAAGAAGTGAGTTGAGAGATCCATGAACAATTACCACTTCTATGAAATAATGATTAAAAGCGTCAACCACATAATTTGATGAAAATTCGAATGCAGGCATCGGTGGAATTGTAAGCACATTTTCTTTTTGTTTGAACAGAACGTCCAGCATAGGCATGACCAAAAGAATATTGAATGCACCAAAAATGCTTCCAAGCAAAGTGTACACAAAGAAAAATGTCATCCTTCTTGGAAGGCGATTGGCATAGTTAAGAACCCGAAAGAATACCTTCATTGCATGTAATTAAAATTCATATGTACGCGCCGGAATATTCCACCGCAAGCCAAAAGACGTAATCGAAGTGTTTGTATTGTAAAATGCCAAATCGCATTGGCTGTTCCGCATGGTTTGGCGCAACTCCAGAAACACGTTGTGCTTCAGCATATACGAGGCCGCCGCATCCACAAAAGTGATGTCGTTTTTATGGCCCTGACCGATAAAATTGCCATAGTCATTTTTGCGGGTATTATAATCTTTCAGCACATTCCCTCCATAGTTTTCATTGTCGCCATCTCTCCCTACCGTAGCCATGATCAGTTTCGCAGTCAAGTTAAGTTTGGGAATTGGCTGGTATCGGGCAATGGCTACCAATTCATTAAAGTTCGCTCCCAGTGGATGGGCCAGCGGCTGACTGTAATTACTGTAGCTGCTGCCGGTATAGTGCGAATAGGTGTAAGGGCGCACGGTGTTGTATTCCAACTGCAAATCCAAGTTGGAAATACCGGCCACATCAATGTACTTGCCGCCCAATTGAAACGCATACTTATTGGCCCACCAGCCCTTGCCGGCGCGAATCTCGGCAATCACAAATTCATCGAGCAGCGCCTGGCCGTAGAGTGAAATACCTTTCCGCACATTCCACTTAAAATCCAAACCCAGCAACGCATTGTCGCTGCTGCCAAATTGCTGTTCGATGGCCCTATAAAAGATAACCGGGTTGAGGTAACTCAAATCAAAGGTGCCACGATTCAACGGATCGTCTGGTGTAAAAACAATGGATTCAAAAATACCCAGATTGAATTTCTTGCCAATGTTGATGCTAGCGTGATGAAACGCCAGGTAGCGATCGAGGTAGCGCTGCCCGGTGCCAATACCTGTCATGGATACAGGGTCATTGGCCGTCATTCGGTTCAACTGAAACAGGTAGTTGATCTTCCACACTTTGGCATTCATACGCAAAAACAAATTAGGCGGCGAGTTATCTGAAAATATGAGCGAGCGATAGCCGTTGCCAATGAATGTACGATCGTGCCCAAATTGGAAATAAATATGTTTCGTGATGTTGAAGTCGATGTAGGCGCGCGCCTGAAAAAAATCAACGCCGGTGGTTTTGAATTGCTTTACAAATCCCTCGTGCGGCACACTGAAATAGGTTTCTTTCACATACGATGGCAAAATCATTTGATTGTCGGTGACGTAGGTATAAAACCCAATCTTCTTGTCGATCATACCTCTGATTTCCACCCCGCGGGTGTTGATGGTCAGCATTTCGTCCCGGCGAGAATCTCTTCCTACGCCCACATGCAGCACGGGGCTGATATGCAGGTCGAAAGCGGGTTCATCTACATAGGCCATGTCCGCTTTTTTTCGATACAATTTTTTCAAAAAAGGCCTGCCACTATTGCTGGATTCGGCCTTGCTCCACTCCCAACTGTCGTTTTGAAAATATGCGTAGTTAAACTGATCGGCTTGGCTGATAAAGACCTGATCGCGGGCTTTCAGCGAGTCGAGGTAGGCAATAGCCTGATCGCGTTTGATGGTTCTTACGGCCGTAAACCACTCGGGGGCAATGCGGCCTGTTTTGATTTCGTACCGCGAAAGCCAGTGGTACACATCATCATTTAAGGGAATATTGGTGCTCTGCGCCAGCACCTGACCGGAGAGGATGATGGCTAAAATGGCTAAAACAGGCTTTTTCATCATATCGTAGGTGCGCTAATCGAGGAAATTATGGGCAAATTACCTGTTTTAAACAAATTCTAAATCCTCTCTTTGCAAATCAGTTGGGGTTATCTATTTTTGCAATCCCTAAAAAAAGCATGGCACATTCCATGCGGGCCATAAAAACGAGAGAATAAAATGAAAAAAAGCATTCACCCAGAGTATAAAGAAGTGATTTTTTGGGATACTTCCAGCGATGTTAAATTTTTATCGCGCTCTACCTCCATTCCAAAAGAAACCATCAAATGGACGGATGGAAAAGATTACCCAGTTATCAAGGTCGAGGTGAGCTCTGCATCACATCCTTTCTTCACCGGTAAGAAAATGTTTGTCGATACGGCAGGTCGCGTGGAGAAATTCCAGAAGAAATACGGCAAGAAATAATTTGTTTGACCATAGCAGTTATAAAGAGCCCCTTTTTGGGGCTTTTTTTATATAAAAAAGGAGCGCGTAACCTGAACTGAATGCGTACCTTTGAAATAGACTTTATGCCATTTTTATGAGCAATTCACAACTGCAATTGGAATTACATCAATTCATCGATCAGGTGAAGGATACTGAAGTCTTAAATGCCCTTCATACGCTGCTGAAATCGCAAGTAAATGCTATAGCACGTAGTGCAGATGGCAAAGGCCTGACAAAGTATGATGTTGACAAACTGCTTCAAGATTCCGAAGAAGATATTTCCGCCGGCCGACTAATCAAACACCAAGACCTAAAAGAAGAAATAAGTAATTGGAGAAAGAAATAATTTGGACTATTCAGGCTAAAAAAGATCTTCAACAAATTTACGATTTCAGTAGTTTGGTGATGGGAGAAGAGAAGGCCTTTCAATTGATCGAGCAACTCGTAAAAAAAGCCGATGTTCTATCGAATAAAATTTCCGGAGGTACCCGATACATTAGCCAAATTGCTCCTCAAATCAACTATCAAAAATTAATTTTAGAATCATCTAATTATTTTCAGAGAAGAAGGCAATCGCGTTTTTGTAAACAGACTATTTGATGCCCGCCAAGACCCTAAAAAATTAAATTTGTAAATTTTATAAACGTCCCGTGTTGAATCTCATCCTCTTCGATAACCCCACTATTCGCCAAAACCTGCTGCCGTTTACATTCACACGACCGGTGGCACAAATCCGTTGTGGCATTTTTACCATTGCTGAAAAGTGGGAAAAGCACCTGCACGTTCAAGCGAGCTATTCTACCGAAGCATATCTGACTAAAAAATTTCCGGTCACCATCACCACCGACAATCTGTGGATCAACGGTGCGGTTTGCCCGGATGCTGAATTAGTAGCTGCCATCCATCAACTCAACTCGGGCGATGCCATTGTAAAAGATGCTATGATTCTGGCGGTGCGCACACCCGATGACGAAGTACCTGAAGTGATTACCGGCAAAGTCACGAATTATTCGGCACCCGTCATACTCATCGATCAGGTGTGGAGAATTTTTCAATACAACGGCGCGCAAATTCGAAGCGACTTTCAACTGCTTACCAAAACAAATCAGTCGATCGGCATTCAAGATCCTTTCACGCGCGCTTACGCGGAAGAGAATATTTTCATTGAAGCTGGAGCAAAAGTGTATGCTTCGGTTTTAAACGCCTCCACCGGCCCGATTTACATTGGTAAAAATGCCGAAGTACAAGAGGGCAGCGTCATTCGCGGTCCGTTTGCACTGGGCGAAAACTCGATCATCAACATGGGCTCCAAAATGCGGGGCGATGTATCCATTGGCCCCGGTTGTAAAGTGGGCGGCGAGGTAAGCACTTCTGTATTCTTCGGCTTCAGCAACAAAGCACATGATGGTTTTCTCGGATGCTCGGTGGTGGGCGAATGGTGCAACTTCGGTGCCGACAGCAACACCTCGAATCTGAAAAACAACTATGAGGATGTGAAACTCTGGAACTACGCCAAAGGCGGTTTTGTAAACACCGGACTGATGTTTTGCGGATTGATGATGGCCGACCACACCAAGTGCGGCATCAACACCATGTTCAACACCGGAACGGTGACGGGCGTGAGCGCCAATATTTTCGGAGATGGGTTTCCACGCAACTACATTCCCTCCTTTGCATGGGGTGGTGCATCTGGTTTCAGCACCTATCAATTTGAAAAAGCAATGGCCACCGCAGCGAAAGCGATGGAACGAAGAGGACTCACGCTATCGGAAGTGGACAAAGAAATTTATAAAACTATTTTTGAGATGAGTGCCCGCGAACGAGTGTGGGAAAAAACAAAATAACAATCACACACTTCACGATTACGACTAAGCCTTGTTATGAATTTTACCAACTTACCCGGACTAACTGAAATAAAATCGAAGTTGATTGAAGCTGTGAAAGGCAATCACATTGCGCACGCACAACTTTTTGCAGGCAAACCCGGTTCGTTGAATCTGCCACTGGCATTGGCGTATGCCAACTATCTGCACTGCCAAAACAAAGGCGATGGCGATGCCTGCGGCACCTGTGCTGCCTGCAGCAAAAGCGCGAAATACATTCACCCCGATACCAGTTTTGTTTTTCCGCTCGGCAATGTAAAAGGTGACAAAGATGAAGACCGCTTCAAAGCGGATATTCTGAAAACATGGAGGAGCTTCCTGCTAGAGCAACCGTATGGCGATCTCAACGACTGGATTAGTTTTTATGGTGGCGAAGACAAGCAGGCGCTGATCTCGCGTGAAGAAAGCCGTGAAATCATTAAAACACTTTCTTTAAAGCCGTTCGAAAGCCCTTTCAAAATCATGATCATCTGGCAACCGGAGTTGATGCACCCATCGGCAGCCAATGGTATTTTGAAAATTTTGGAAGAACCACCGGCCAACACTTTTTTTATTCTGATAACCAACGCCATCGAGCGATTGCTGCCCACCATTTTATCGCGCACGCAAATTGTGCAAGTGCCATTGTTGTCAGACGAAGACATTGAAGCACACCTGCAACAAAAAGGGTTGAGCGAATCACGCCTGACTGAAATTCTTTCGTTGGCAGACGGCAGTTTGAATACAGCTATTAAACTGATCGACTCCGAGCAGGACCAATACCAGGAAAAATTTTCAGGTTGGATGCGCACGTGTTTCAAAAGAGATTATGGCAAAATGGTGACCATGACCGAAGAGTTTCATGAACTCGATAAACTGGATCAGCGCAATTTTCTAGCCTACAGTTTGGGCATGATCCGCGAAACCGCTCTGCAGTTTTCCGGCGCCTCAGCAATCAGCCGTGTAAAAGGAAGCGAAGTGAAATTTGTGCAGGACTTCAGCAAAGTAGTGAACGTAACCAAAGCCGAAAAAATCAATGAGCTGATCTCTGATGCAGCCTATCATTTAGAACGCAACGGAAGCCCCAAAATGATCTTCCTGGATTTATCATTGCAGCTATCACAGGTGTTCAATCCGTAAAAATTTATTCGTTATTTTTGCCCGTTAATTTTTTGAATAACAAAACTATGAACCGACTCATTCCCGTTCTTGCGCTTAGCTTTTTTACGATGATATCCAGCTGCGCACAAAAGTCTTCCAAATCCGACTATGTAGTGACTATCAAAACAAGCTATGGCGATATGGTCGCTATTCTGTATGATGAAACACCTAAGCACAAAGCCAACTTTGTGAAGCTCGCCAAAGAACATTATTTCGATAGCATTTTATTTCACCGTGTCATTGCCGGCTTTATGATTCAGGGCGGCGACCCGAATTCTAAAAAAGCAAAACCAGGCGAACCATTGGGTATGGGTGGTCCGGGCTACACCGTAGATGCCGAATTCAATCCTAAATTTTTCCATGAAAAAGGAGCATTGTCGGCCGCTCGTTTCCCCGATGGACAAAACCCAACCAAGGCTTCCAGCGGCAGTCAGTTTTATATTGTGCAAGGCACGATCATTCCGGAGTCGAACATGGAAGAATTAAAGATTGATCAAATGAAATTGAACATGTGCTTTCGTCAAATCATGCAAAACCCAGCCAATAAACCTTTGATCGATTCACTCAATCAAGTTTATATGACAGGTGATATGGAGGCGTATAAGAAAAAGATCTTTAGTCTTGTTCCTCGCCTCGAAAAAGAAACCAATACCAAAATCATGAAGGATGTATCGCCTGAAAAAATAAAAGCGTACACGACCGTGGGTGGTGCACCTCATTTAGATGGCGATTACACCGTGTTTGGCAAAGTGATCAAAGGGCTGGAAGTGATTGATAAAATAGCGGCGGTACAAAAAGATGGCGGCGACCGACCTGTCGAAGACATTCGCATGTTTGTAACAGTGGAAGAATTATCTAAAAAGAAAATCACCAAACTTTACGGATATGTGTATCCGGAAGAAAAAAAATGAGAATTCTCGTTACCGGATCGAACGGACTACTTGGTCAAAAACTGGTTGAGCTGATTTCATCCGGCAATGATTATTTAATTGCTACCGCGAAATCAGCGTTAGTGATTGATTTGCCGAAAGGGGAATTCCATGCATTAGATGTAACCGATGCCGGATCTATCGAAAACGTAATCGCGCTAAGCAAACCCGATGTGATTATTCACACGGCTGCGATGACGCAGGTAGATCAGTGCGAAACTGAACAAGAAAAATGCTGGCTCAACAATGTCCAAGCCGTTGAAAATCTGGTGAAGGCATGTGAAAAATCTTCGATCCGACTCATTCATCTGTCCACCGATTTTATTTTCGATGGCACGCACGGTCCGCTGGACGAAACTGAAAAACCAAATCCGCTTTCGTACTACGGCAAAAGTAAGCTGGCGGCAGAAGAGCTCATTCAAAAAAGTAACATTGACTGGGCCATACTGCGCACTGTTTTAGTCTTTGGCGTGACCAAAGACATGAGTCGGTCAAACATTGTGCTTTGGGTAAAGAAAAGTCTGGAAGAAGGAAAAACCATTCAGGTGGTAAACGATCAGTGGCGCACTCCAACACTCGCAGAAGATTTAGCAATAGGTTGCTACCTGGCAGCTACGCAAAAAGCGAAAGGCATTTATAATATTTCCGGCGAAACGATGATGACTCCGTATGATATCGCCTTGGCGACTGCGGAGTTTTTCAAACTCGATGCATCGCTCATCAAAAAAACAGATTCCACCCAATTTAAACAGCCTGCAGCACGCCCACCGAAAACGGGATTCATCATCGCGAAAGCGAAAAAAGAATTGAGCTATCAGCCGCGAAGTTTTTCAGAAGGTTTAAAGATCGTTCAGCAATTACTCGGTTGAGCCACCTCCGCATTTGGAAGACACACGTGCGTAATATTTCTTTTCACCAGTGTAATCAACAGCCGCGGCGCACCGAGGGCATGTGTCGTCTAAGAATGGGCTCTTTTGAAGATCTACATAAAAGGTAGTGTTGGCAATTGCTTGTTCATTGACAGAGCAATCAAAGACCACAAAGAAAACATTGGTATGGCTCTTCCACGTTTCGCCTAGCGCATAGGCGGCCGGATCTTCGATGTGCAAAACGGCTTGACCACATAAAATGGAAACAAGCTTTACCTTGACACATTTACCGGAAATTTCCACTTCTTTGTCATCCTGACAAGAAGTGAAGATAAAGATGATTGTGAGCACGGCAACAGCAACTGGTAAAGTCGCACGGGTAAAAGAGAAACGGTTCATTTTGATTTTTTTCATTAGACCCGAATGAGGCAACTAAGGTTGGAATGGGTTTTATCTTCGTTAAGGCACCGCTAAAAATTTAGCCACGGGCTGCAGGCCGTGGCTATTACCATGTTGCGGTAGGAATCATTTTTTTAAAAAGCGATTTGCCAGCCACTCCTATTTTTCCACTTGTTACTTACGGCAATTCTTCTAATCTTCACGAACTTAAACATAAGGTACTATGGCAGAAAATCGAGGACAATGGGGTTCTAAATTTGGTTTCATCATGGCAGCGGCCGGTTCGGCGGTGGGCCTCGGTAACATCTGGCGATTTCCCTACCTCACCGGTGAAAACGGGGGTGCCGCTTTTGTGCTGGTGTATATTTTCTGTGTAGTGCTGGTAGCCGTGCCCATGCTCATCAACGAAATTGCGCTGGGTCGACTGACCGCCAAAAACCCGGTAGGTGCCATTCAACAACTAGGGGGCAGTAAACTATGGGTGGCTTTGGTAGGCTTCTTGCCATTGATCGTCACTTTTGTGGTGCTCAGTTATTACAGCACCATAGCGGGCTGGACAGTCGGATACATTTTTACTTCACTCTTCTCCATCAACATACCATTTGCCGAGTTCATCGCGAATCCCAGCTACGTCATTCCATTAGGTGGATTTGTCATCTTAGCCACCGCATGGATTGTGTTAGGAGGTGTGTCGGGAGGTATTGAAAAAGCTACCAAAATTTTGATGCCCCTGCTTTTCGTTTTGTTGATTGTGGTGATTTTTAGAAGCATTACACTGCCCGGTGCCGGAAAAGGTGTTGAATATTATTTAGTGCCGGATTTCTCAAAGATTAACGGACGTGTTGTGCTTGCGGCACTTACCCAAGCATTCTTCTCACTGGGTGTTGGCTGGGGTATGATGATCACCTATGGTTCTTACTTACCAAAAACACAAAATATCGTTTCATCCAGCTTGTGGGTAGGTGCGATGGATACTTCCGTGGCCTTGCTTGCTGGCTTCATGGTGTTTCCCGCCGTGTTTGCGTTCAATCAATCGCCGGCAGAAGGCCCCACGCTTGTGTTCAACGTGTTGGCGAATATCTTCCAGCAAATGCCGTTAGGAAATATTGCGGGCGCCTTATTCTTCCTGTTGTTGTTCTTTGCTGCTATTACGTCCACTATCTCCATGTTAGAGGCACCTTCGGCCTATTTCATGGATCAGAAAAAATGGAATCGCAAAAAAGCAGCGTGGACCGTGGCGATTGTTGCGTTTTTGTTTGGAATACCTTCGGCTCTATCGACTGGTGCAGTAGGAAGTTTATCTTCCATGCAAGTGGATTTTCTGGGTGTGGTGAAAACCGGATTCATGGATATTTTTGATTATTTGTTTGGCAGCTTGCTGATGATGTTGGTGGTGCTATCCACCTGTTTGTACACCGGGTGGTTTTTCAAAACCGATTTACTGGTTGATGAAATTGAGCAAGGAATGCCTTCCTTCAAGACCGGCAGCATACTAGGCATTGCACCTTACAAGCTCTGGCTTTTCATGGTGCGTTTTGTGTGCCCTGTGATCATTGGGTTAGTAATCTTGAATATGTTTGGTGTATTTGGGTAAGAACAAAAAAACCATTCACCCAACCAGAACCGCTACTCAATCCAACATCTCACTCACCGGTTGGCCTGTGCAGCCGCTCGGGAATTTGATCTGCAACAAGACAGAAAGCGTGGGCGCAATGTCAGTGATGGTGTGGTATTGCGATGAGCTTCCTTTTTTGATTCCCGCACCATAAAATAAAATCGGTACGTGGGTGTCGTACGTATACGATGATCCGTGCGTAGTGCCTTGCGGTCCTCCTCCGGTGATCCATCCGGGCTCTAATTGATAAATAATGTCGCCACTGCGCTTGAAATTATAACCGCGAATGATCATTCCTTTCGTGCTGCCTTCGGAGTAATCGCCTTGTTTGATGATGGCTTTCGGATAAACTTGAGCGACTCCTTCGGTTGCCTGCAAATAATTGGTGATTAACTCAGTGGCGATCAATAAATCAATTCCTGAAGATTTCGGATCGCCAGCAAACAACTCCTGATTCAAAAACACCTGATCGTTGCTGATGCGATCAATCACTTTCTTACCGGGAAAATATTTTTGAAGGTGATCGTTCAATCCTGCCTCCACATTCGCCGACTGAAAATTACCGGCCGGAATTTTATTATCCTTGAGTGATTGCGGCACATCGACTACCGCATGATCTGCCGTGAGGAAAACCACATACTCGCCCTTTCCCACTTCCTGATCTAATTTTTTCAATAAGTCTTCGATGTTTCGATCCAAACGTAAATAGGTGTCTTCTAATTCAACTGAATTGGGGCCGGTACCATGTCCAATATAATCCGGAGTAGAATACGAAATCGTTAGAAAGTCCGTGTCACTGTCTTTGCCTAACTGCTCACCGGCTAGAGTTGCTTTCGCAAACTCAGTCAGCAAATCATCGCCCAAAGCTGAATTGACCAACAACTCATATTCGCCATTGGCTTTTCGCAACTCTTTCAGGTTGTAGGGAAAGGTTGCTTTTGAACCTTGAAGTTTACGTTCATACGGCGATTCGTCAGGACCGCTTTCGGTGTATTGGGCAATGGGCAAAAGTGTATTCCATGTTTGATTCAAAAATGCATCCGGTAATTTTTGTGCATTGAAGGTATCCACCCACGTGGGCAAAGCGGTGAGGTAATACGTGCTGCTGATAAATTTTCCTGTCTTGCTGTCGTACCAATACGCTGCGTTGGCCATGTGCCCAGCTGGAAGAACTGCACCCCGATCTTTCATGGAAATGCCAATGACCTTGGCGCGCTTTTGCGTGAATAGTTTGAGTTCGTCTGTAATAGTAGTTGACAGCAATCGCCAGGGAGAAACATCGCCATTGCCTTCAGGATTGCCCACGGCCTTGTAGCGCTCGTCCTCTACGCAGTTCACCGACTTCTTTGCATTCTTATCCCACCAATCATTTCCAATGATGCCATGCACAGCGGGCGTGGTGCCCGAGTAAACCGAAGCGTGTCCCGGACCTGTATAAGTTGGCACATAGTTGTAATGTGCATTCTTGAGCATAAATCCGTTGCCTACTAGTCGTTTGAATCCACCTTCGCTAAATTTACTATCAAAACGATAGAGGTATTCCTGACGCATTTGGTCAACTACAATGCCGACCACAAGCTTTGGTTTTTTCTGGGAATAGGAATTGGCTGTTAACATCGCCAAAAAAAAGATCGCAACAATTTTCTTCATAGTGCAAGTATCTAACAATAATCCGACTTGGGATTTATCTCAAAGTTAAGTTTTAGCGAATGAATTCCTTCAATTATCCTCACAAATCAATCGCTCAAATTCGGCTTCCTCATAGACTTGCTTGCGCAGAAAATGGCCGGACTGATCGTAATAGATTACCACATGTACGTTGGCCTCGCGCACTTCCTTATCGGTGAGGTAAACCGGAAATTCATCTTTGCCCACATTGGCCACATACGAGTAACGAATGGGCACGATCAGGCCCTGCCGGGTTGAATAAACACCTTCCTCCTTGTTCTTGGAAACTAAAAAAACGAGTTCATCTTTTGGGTGACTGATCACCTGAAACTGATCGATTTGTTCCAAACGTTTTTGACGCGTTGTCAAATCCAACAAAGTCCACTGCGTTGCCTTTTTCGTCCAGATCAGATTTTCATTTACGATTTGTACTTCCTCAAATTCAAAAGGAGTGAGTGGCTTGGCTTGCCAATCCACCACCGTGTAGTGGCCCGCTTTGTAAGCAATGCAACGCTGTCCATCAATCACCTGCACGTTGCGATCAAACTGCGGCTTGAGAATTTTATTAGCAACGGCATCAAACAATCCAAATTTTTTGTCTTTCCACAGCGAAAAATAGCCTGCTGCTGTTTGCACTACCGCATCATACTCCACCGGCAAAATCAGCTTACCTTCGAAATTGGCTAAGCCCACTTTGGCTTTGCGATGGATCAAAAACAAATTTTTTCCAACCGATTCAATCTTTGAAAATTCAAGTACAAATAACTTCTTTCCATGTGCTAAGTCGTAGACTGTTTTCTTTCCTTTACTATCGGTAAAAAAATACGACACCGAATCTTTAGAAAGAACAAAATGAATGCGATGATCCAGCGGCAATGCCAAAGGCTGACTGGCGCGGCTGAACACCCGCACCGAATCGCTCTCGCGCAAAAACAACAATCCTCCCTTGAACCAAATACTATCGGCAGAAGTGGCTCGAATGGATTTGGCATTCAGGTCATACACGTTGAGTTGCCCCGCTGCCTGAAGTACCAGCCACTTTTGATACTGCGTAATCTTATCCCACAATTGATTGTCCAAATTAGAAGCTACTCCGGAGATGTTGTATTTTTCATTCACCCTTCGCACCACTCCGTAATTGGTGAGAGTCATGCTCTGTCGCGATAGGGGCACAACAAAATTCAGTTGTTCATTGAGAATGCCTTCCAACGCCCCCATGCGCACCAGCAAACGATCTTTTGACAGCTCCTTCACCTCATCAAATACGCGTTCTTCTTTCAATGGCTGTCCATTGGCAATAGATGCTAACTCCGTTGCCGTCACCAATGTTTTTTTCTCCAGTCGGGTAAGGGCATACACACCGTCCAAGTATTCTACTGCATCCAAACCAGGGGGTACCAGTTGCCTTCCCGTAAGGGTGTAAATGGCCCATGTGCCTTTTACTTTTAGGGTAAGAAAAGATCCAGTTACCCGCGCATCTTGTAAACAGTCTGCAATGATGACCTGTCCCGATTTATGAATTACTTTTCGACACAGCGAATCGCCCACCAGCCAAAAGCCACTGCCCATATCTTTTGTGTAGGGATGAAATGCACTGATCAAATGTCCCATTCGATTGAGTAACCCTGCACTGGTGTTGACCACGTCTTCGCGAATGCTGCCGCAACGAATATTCTCATCAAGAGAAATAAACTGAGGAGCCACCACTTCTTTACCCAACGAATCTAAAAAACCATAGCGGTTGTTTTGCAGAAAGGGAATCCAAAATCCCCGGTTGGCATCCAACACATGTTGCACTGAATCATTCAAAAACCAACGTGGTATGGGTTGCTCTTGTGACAACAACAGATGCAGTGCAATATTTCGAGCGATCTTTTTGTTTTCATAATTACCGCCTTGCTGAAAATAGTTGCTGAATGATTCGATCGATCCATCGGCTGTGCTGATTTCAAAAATCTGCCGGTGGGCCTGTTTGAGGTATGGGCTTGACGGAAACTCGCGCACAAAAGATTGATAGCTTTCGATTTTACGGTCACGCGTCTTCTCCTGAAATACTAAATTATGATACCGTTTTTGCGCTTCTTCGGCACGCAGCGATGAAGGGTAGCGCTGAAAATATTCAGCGAAAGCTTGCCATGTGTTTTTCTTCAGTGCATCCAGATAACTCACTTCATCACGCAGTTCGATAGCGGATGATTTTTGTGATGCCAGTGAATAATGGGATATAAAAAATTGATAAGACTCTTCCGTATTGATTTTTTTGGCTCGTTCGAAGGCTGCGCTGTCCACCTGCATTCTAAACTTTATCAACAGCGCTTCGTCTATTTTGTCTTTCGCCAATCGTTCGCGTTGCTTGGGTGTTGTGCGACTGAATGCAGACTGAGCCTGGCGAATGGAGCGATACGCTGAATCAATCTGAGCCGATGGATTGACCGAAGAAAAAAACCACTGCGCTAGAGTGAGCTTCGCTTCCACATGCGTACTGTCTTTTTGGATGGCTCGCGTCAATAAATCCTTTGCAGCCGACCACTTACCGTCTTGCATCTTCCCTTGCGCTTGTCGCACCCAACTGTCCTGCGCGGCTATGTGATGGGCAAAGCAGAGCAACACGAGAATAAAAAATATTTGCTTATTTCGCATACAATCAACGGACGGTAAAAATAACAACTCAGCACCGATTAACACGTGATCTCCTAAAAATCAACTCACAAGTGGACCCTGCTCAGATTCTGGATAACATTCAAAAACACATTTCGGTCAGCCCGACCGAAAAAGAGTTGATTGAATCGTTGCTGGTGCAGCAACGTGTTGAAAAGAAACAAGTGCTGCTTGCGGCAGGCAAAGTGGCCACGGATATTCACTTTGTCTCTGAGGGTGTGCTACGTGCCTATTTCACTGATCCGGAAGGCGATCAAAATATCGTCATGTTTGCCGCAAACGACTGGTGGATTACAGACATGTTTAGCTTTAGCACCGGCAACCCGGCTCAACTGACCATCGATGCGCTGGAGGATTCGGTGGTTTTCTCACTCAGCAAAGCAAATCTTGAATTACTTTTTTTAAAGATGCCATCCTTCGAGCGGTTCTTTCGGATATTGATGCAAAACGCCTACGTGCGTGAGCAGTCGAGGATCATCCAAAATTTATCCATGCCCGCCGAAGAGCGCTACCGACAGTTTTTAAAAAAGTATCCTCAGTTTGCCGAGCGTATCACCCAAAAACAAATCGCATCGTACTTGGGCATCACCCCTGAATTTCTTAGCAGCATCCGCAAAAAACCAAACACGTGATTTCTTAAGGTACATTAAGTGTGCGACATTGTTCAGTGACTTTCTTTGCAAAAAAGAACCATGCTATGCTGATATTGATTGCAGGCCCTTACCGAAGCGGAACAAATGATGACCCGCTGTTGATGGAACGAAACCTTCGCTACCTGGAAAGTGTGGCACTTCCTTTATTCCGTGCCGGACATATTCCCATGATTGGCGAATGGGTGGCCATGCCGCTGATGCGCGAAGCCGGATCTAAAAAACCGGGCGATACCGCGTACACTGAAATTGCCTACCCCGTGGCCGAGCGATTGCTCACCAAATGTGATGCCGTATTGCGATTGCCCGGAGCATCGAAAGGTGCGGATCAAGATGTGCGAATTGCGTTGGAACGCGGCCTAAAAGTATTTTACAGTTTAGAAGAGGTGCTGGGGTTGGAGTAAAAGCACTTTAGCTATAAATCCAACTTTCACAGAGGTACACGAAGAATCCACAGAGGTACACAAAGGAATTAATAGAGTGGCTTCTTAGCGTCTTTGCGTGAAACAAAATTACCGGGAAAGCTTGTGCACTCTGCGAATCATGTAACCCAACCAAGGAGTTATGTAACATATCTCCTCTCGATAATTCCATCCTTTACGCTCGGCTAAGAGCTGCCTCGTCACGCAACCAAATCATTCAACAACTAAAAAACTGTCACTCTCAACAAATTGTCGGCTGGGCGTACTTAATTAAATCCTCAAAAAAATGACTAAGAAATTAAAGAAGTCCATACAGAAAACACCGGCTATTAAAAAAGACCTTCCTGGTTATCCACTCTATGCCGCGAGCGAAGACATCTATCAACAAAGCCAAGAAGAGCAAGATATTGATCCGGAGAATGTCACTAAAAAGAAAACCGCTAACGAAAAACCGGATAGTAAAAACGAAAAAGATTTTAAAGAAGATCCTATGGGTGGCGATTTAGATGTGCCCGGATCTGAATTAGATGATGAGCAAGAAAAAGTGGGCAGCGAAGATGAAGAAAATAATCTCTACAGTGTGGGTGATGATGACGACAATGACCCGGAAGAAGACAAAGGCGATTGATTTCTCCAGTTAAATCACTCTACTACAAAACACTGAATCAATCACACCTAAACTAACGATATGCAAAACCATAAATTATTTAACCCCACCACACTCAAGTCGCTGAAATTGAAAAACCGTATTGTCATGGCACCGATGACGCGTTGCCGTGCGATTGGGAATATTCCAAATGAATTAATGGCCACGTACTACGCGCAGCGAGCGGGGGCAGGACTCATTATTACTGAGGGCACCTCGCCATCGCCCAATGGATTGGGCTACGCACGCATACCTGGAGTCTACGATCAAGAGCAAGTAGAAGGATGGAAAAAAACAACCGAAGCCGTTCATAACCTTGACGGCAAGATTTTTATTCAACTGATGCACACGGGTAGAATAAGTCATGCACTCAATATGCCGTCAGGATCACAGATACTGGCGCCTTCCGCAGTTAAGTCGGCAGGGCAAATGTGGACGGACTCAAAGCAGATGCAAGAATTTACTGTTCCCAAAGAAATGACTGCGCAAGAGATTCAGAGTACCCAAGCGGAATATGTAAACGCTGCACGCAACTCAATACTCGCGGGTTTCGATGGCGTGGAGTTGCACAGCGCCAACGGCTATTTGCTGGAACAGTTTCTTTCACCCTATACCAATATTCGCACCGATGAATATGGTGGAAGCATAGAAAAGCGCTGTCGGTTTGTGTTGGAAGTAGCAACAAGAGTGGCGGAAGAAATCGGTAAAGAGAAGACCGGCATCCGCTTATCGCCTTATGGAAATTTTGGCGACATGCAATACTACGCTCAAATAAAAGATACGTACGATTACCTTTCCAAGGAGTTGAGTAAGCTCGACATTGCGTACATCCACTTACTCGATCACTCATCCATGGGTTCACCCGAAGTGTCCATCGAAACAAAAAAGATGATTCGATCTAACTTCAAAAACTCGTTAATCTTTTGTGGTGGGTATGACAAAACACGCGCAGAAGCAGAATTGAACAGTGGGCTTTGCGATTTAATTGCCTTTGGCAAACCGTTTATCAACAACCCTGACTTGGTTGACCGAATGGAAAATAACTGGTCACTTGCAACGGAACTCGCTACAGATTTATTCTACAGTGCCGATGAAAAGGGCTACACGGATTATCCGGTACATACGAAGGAAGCAATACTGCAATAAGAACTAAATATTACATTATGAAAAATACAATTTACACTGCATCCTTTATTCTGCTCGTGCTTCTCTTCAGTTCGTGTGGTATTAATAATGCAATGCTATTGAACGTCAATCAAAGCGCAACACAAGTCCACCTTACTTCAAATAACTTCAAAGTCGTAGACAAAGTACGTGGAAGCGCCGAGGTGCCCTACATCCTTCTTACGGAGGCATTTCACGCAAACAATTGTATGCGAATGCGTACGCATCGATGTTAGAAAAAGCCAATCTACTAGGAAGCGCTAAAGCCATCATCAATATCGTTACGGAAGAGCACCTCGGTGGTGTGCCTCCATTTTATATGGTGCGTACAGTGATGGTGAGCGCGAATGTGATTGAATTTCAAAAGTAGCATTCCTTCGGTTACAATCTTGAATCTATGAAATGAGAATCTCTCGAATCGGATATTGGTGTGCGCTTGCTGCATTCTCTTCAACCATCTTTTTTGGAGTGGCGCAAGCATTGCAGTTGGCAGGAGTTCTTCACTTTCCATTAGACGAGATTTTAATTTATTCATTTTCTATTTGCATTGTGATTCCATTTCTGTTAACAATGATTGCCTTGCACTCTGTTACACCTGAGTATAATAAATTCTGGAGTCATACCGCACTAGTGTTTACTGTGATCTATGCAATTTTCGTAACGGCAAACTACGTGGTTCAATTGGCAACTGTAATCCCACTGACAATAAACGGAGATTCAGAGAAGATCGAAATATTGAGACAAACACCTCACTCGCTTTTTTGGGATTTTGACGCTATTGGTTACATCTGCATGGGATTGGCCACTTTGTTTGCGGTTCCTCTTTTTGAGAGAACTGGTTTTCAGCGATGGGTTAGATATTCACTTTTAGCACATGCACTTGTCACTCCATTGATTGCTTTTGTTTACTTCTACCCAATTTTCACCGAGCAACTACTTTTAATTGGAATTCCGTGGTCAATTACGGCACCCCTATTTCTGTTTTTGCTTGCCTTGTGGTTCAAAAAAAGTGATCTCTCACAAAAAGAAAATTAATTGGAAATGATGTGTAGTACGCTGTTACCCGATGGTAGAATGCCTATCGAAAATTCAAATGAAACATAAAAAGACCATGATCATTATTCTTTCCATCGTTGGCCTAACTGCTCTTCTGCTGATCATCGGCAAAATAAATCTTGCCTATCGTTTTCATGCTCAAGTTAAACGCGTCTTTTCCGAATCAAAAACGAATACGCAGCCACCATTTACAGAAAAGCAAATTGAAGGCTTACCCGCGCCTGTACAACGCTACTTTAAACACGTATTGAAAGAAGGTCAACCGCCCATCAGCTTCGTGCGATTAACCCACGATGGCAAATTCAAAAGTGGCCTTGACAAAAAATGGATGAACATTACCGGAGAACAATATTTCTCTACCGAAAAACCTGGCTATATCTGGAAAGGAACTACCGCGATTTTTATTGCACGCGATTTCTATATCTCCGATCACGGTGGATTGATTGCCACTTTGCTTTCCATATTTAATGTAGTAGACGGCAGCGGCAAATCATTTGACCGGGGAGAGTTACTTCGCTGGCTAGCAGAAAGCGTTTGGTTTCCTACAAACCTATTACCCAGTGATAGACTGCAATGGAAACCCGTCGATGACCACAGTGCGCAGTTAATTTTCAATTATAAAACATTGACTTTGCATTTTCTGGTGCGGTTCAATGAACTGGGAGAAATTAGCGAAATGGAAACAACCCGAAACATGGAAGAAAACAAACTCGAAACATGGATTTGCCGGATGAACAATTATCAACTCGTCAACAACATTCGGGTGCCGCTCGAATGCGAAGCACTCTGGCGTCTGCAATCGGGCGATGTTAGCTACGCTCAATTTAGAGTGACTAAGATTGAGTACGATCAACCGCTTCCATTTTAAATCTACATCCGGTTTTTGAAACCCGTAAACGATGTAACACTTCATCATCGTTGTGCAAGGTATTGCCGTTTTTAAAGGCTCAATTTTCGGTCGGCATCATTGAAATTAAAAACACACAAATGAATTTATTTAAGGGCATTTCAATGTCCGCATTATTTTTTGCATTGCTTTCTACTCACACCGGCATAGCGCAATCAAATCAGCTTGAAACGGAAAAAGGAATTGCCGCTTCCATCGCTCCTTACGATGCAGATGTTCGTAATGCTATTTTACTGGCGAGTGAGCATCCTGAAATCCTGACCAAACTTGAAAAAAGTCAAACGCAAACAGTGTCGAATTTTCAAAATATGATCAGCGGCTTTCGGCAAACCAAACAAGGTTGGTTTTATACACTCTCGCGCTACCCGGAGTTGACGCACTCACTAGCCACCATGCCCGATTGCGAAAATAAAGAAGCTATTTATAAACTCTTACCCAATCAAGATGCCGACTTAAAAGAGGCTGCGTGGAAAGTGTATGATCACGAGGAAAAAGATCTGATTCAGATGGATCAAGTGCAAATAGCAGCGAAAGAAGATTTTAATCAGCTCATTCAGAACTTAGATGCTCCCACCCAACAAGCTTTTCAAAAACTATCCACCTTGCCCGATGTCTTAACATTACTTACCAACAATGTCGGTTTGACTACACAACTTGGCAAACACTATCACGCCAATCCTGACGAATTGAATCGCCACCTGGCAGCGCTACACGATAGTTTGAATGTGCAAAATCAATATGAAGTGGCACTATTCAAAAAGCAATTAACGGACGATCCGCAAGCGCTCAAAGAATATGGTCAGGCCGCCAATGATTATGCGAATACAAATGGGTACGCATTACCATCACAACAAGATTACTTAAACAACTCGTATTACTACGGCAATCCGTATTCGTATTGGTTCGGGTACCCTACTTGGTACACCTATCCCAATTGGTATCCGGGAAGTTTCGGATACAACTCCGGATTTTATGGAGGCGTTGGCAACTTTGGATTCTACGGCTTTCCATCGTACGGATTTTCAAATTGGTTTTATGGTAATCGTTATTACAATCGCTATCCACATCTCTACAGACAATTTGGCAATTACTATCGAGTACATATCGGATCTAACCGAGTGATTGGTTCGGTCAATCGGGGATTCATGGGTGTTGCCGGAAGACACTACAATCCAAATAGCAATACACGATTCAATCAACTCAATTCTTCTTCTAATTTCAATCGCACGCGCGGCTCCTTTTATCAAAACCGAGGTGGAAACACGCACTTCAATTCGAATACATACCATTCGCAATCGTGGGGATCTTTTGGTGGGAGAAATAATTCTATCGGAGGCGGCAACCGGGGAGGCGGCGCTCGCGGCGGTCGTGGAAGAAATTAGCGATTACATTCTAATAAATTTTTCTTTAAGTACACCAAGTCTACCAAATCAGTAAAGGTTACAACTAATAGCCTAAAACATGTAGTAAGTACACCTACTGATTTCGTCTCCTTTGTCGAAAGAAAACATTATGGCGAAGCAACACAAAAAAGGGTCTGGAGTTAAGTTGGTTGGCAGCCCGGCTGAATTGATCAACAAAATTTTGAAAGCTCCTGCTGATCGAAAAATGGTTACTGCTCTAGTAACGGACCATGGCTCAAAACATATTCAAGTAATGAATGCTTTACTAATGAGAAGGCTTTATAAACTTATTGTTGCGCTAGAACAAAGTACAGGTCACCAATTCTCTGAACAAAAGGGGCTCACGTTAATCACAGGAAAAGGTGACGATGAATTGACTCTTCCTCTTCCGATTCCCATCTATGTTAGCTCCAGCTTTGACAAAAAGAAAATTACAAAAGCTCTTTCCAAAGCTCGGGCAGAACAAGCAATATCATTTGCCATGAGTCTGCAAGCTATTGAATGGGCTATTGGTTCCATTACAAATCAGTTACAATCAAAAAGTAAAAAACGAGCAGAGTCTATACCAAAAAGAAAAATAAAAATCGCCAACACAGGGCTCTCGAATAAAGTATTGGAATTAGATGGCCAATCCGATGAACAGTAAACATATTTCCAATTTAAAATTATGAGTACACTCCACACTTATGAAGTAAATGTTTTGTGGCATGTAGGCAGAAAAGGAGTATTAAGCTCGCCCGCATTACCTAGTGAAATTGAAGTGGCTACACCACATGAGTTTGTGGGCGGCATTAAAGAAATCTGGACACCCGAACATTTATTTGTGGGAGCCATTAACGCCTGCCTGATGGCCACCTTTTTTGCCATCGCCGAAAACTCAAACGTAAAATACATCAGCTATAAAAGCAACGCTATTGGCACAGCCGATAGAGTAGATGGCAAATTCACGTTTACAGAAATAGTTGTAAAACCCAAATTAGTGATACCCGCAGACGGAGATGAAGCCAAAGTAAAAAGAATACTTGAAATGAGTGAGAAGGCTTGCACCATTGCCAACTCGATCAAAGTAAAAATTCGACTGGAGCCCGTTATCACTTTGGTACCCCCATTTGCTAACCAGGTTTAACTCAATTGAACTAAATCAAAAAAAAGGATTAGGCCAGTAAATTCAAATCAGGCTCATCATAGTTTCGAGTGTTGATATTCTTAAACTGATAACCAAAAATTCAAAATGATAACTCCAGAAATAGTATTAGAAACTTCTACCACCAACTACGAAGCCACATCACCAGCAATAGATGTTGACTCAGAAAAAACCAAAAGCATTGCACCCGGTTGGCTGGAAGATCAAGTGATTAAATATTTTTTGCCTCTTTTAAAATCCTGATCGTACGTTCACTCAAAACCTCAGCTCCATTGGTATGCCCCTTACGTTGCAAATAGCCTGGCTTTTTATTCTTGCCATTCCCGTTGCGTGCGTAGCGTGGACGGTAACGCACGAAGAGGTCTTTCGCGAGCCGAGGGATTATTGTTTACACAGAAGCCTGAAAGGCAAAACCATGTGGGAACGAAAATTCTTTTATCTATTCACGTGTGAATATTGCTTTAGTCATTACGTAACCATTTTAATTCTTTTCATCACCCATTACCAGCTACTTTTTATGAATTGGCGCGGCTATGTCATTGCCGGCTTTTCATTGGTATGGATCGCCAACGTATACATGAGTTTATTCGGACTCATCCGTCAGGATATTTCCAAAGAAAAAGCAGAGATTAAAATGATCCAGAAAAAATCAAGCTTGTAGATTAAATCCATTTCCAACGGCCTAAAAAATCCACCCACCTAAAAAAACAAAACCAACTCAAGTTACAAAAACTCAAGTTGGCTTGTCGAGGTGAGAGGATTCGAACCTCCGGCCTCCACGTCCCTAACGTGATGCGCTAACCGGGCTGCGCTACACCTCGATACTTCTCCCTGCAAGCATCGCCCGCAAAAAGAGTCGCAATAATAATAAAATTCAACGGAAAATCAGGGTACTAATTCATTCGCATCTCTAAAAACTTAAAATATCCCTCTCTTGTGGAGAAGGAAAAAGGATGAGGTAATAAAAGCAATGTTTTTGGAGATGCTTATTTCTTCTTTTTCTTCAAATCTCTGATAAACCGTGCCCAGTTCAGCGGATTTAAGAAAGGATTATAAATCGGCCTGAATTTATCACCCGCCGAGTTCGACCACTGATCAATATAATAACGGTAATTGCCCGCCCCATCCATCGGTGTCGTGCGCGCCATCAGCGCCAGCATCTCTGCATTCAGCGCCTTCGAGTCCACCGCATTATCCAATGGTATATTCATGGCTAGTACGGCCTCTTTAAACAATTCTTCTGTAGGTATACCCATCACCACCGCCTCATTCATAAGCGTAATATCCGGAGCCAACTCCACAAAAATCGTCCACGATTCCTTCGGCAAATCAGGCACCTTGTAGCTGGCCCTTTTAAACCCTACCGCGCTAAACACCACACTGTCACCCACCAATACCGGCAAAGTAAAAAAACCAGAAAGCGTGGTAGGGGTACCACGTCCTGCCTTGGGCACATACACGTGCACACCCGGCAGCACATTCGTAGCTGTATCGGTAACAAAGCCCGAAAGCTGAATCACACGCCGCTGGCTCTGCGCCATCAGCGGACTGGCAAAACCGATGGCCGCCAGAAATATCAAAACTTTGAAAATTCCCTTCATAATATCTGGGCAAAGGTAAAGATTCATATCGAATGTTAGCCTTATCTTCGCAACATCTTTTAGCACAACATATCGGCTAAAATGTGGCAAAACAGGCAAAAAATACTACTTCCGATTGATGATGTCCCCGTTTGTAAAATAGTTCTACATGCGCCTCAAACACTTTAATATTGAATTAGGAGCGCAAATTTTTCTGGCCAGTTCAGACACCTCACGCCTGCGCATCCTCAACCTTATTTTAACCAATGGCGAAATGTGCATCACCGATCTGGAGCGCATCCTCGAATTCACCCAAACAAAAACCTCGCGCCACCTGCTCTACCTCAAAAATTCCGGCATCCTCACCTCCCGCAAAATCAACCAGTGGGCCTTTTACCAAATCAAAGACGAAGTGTTCGACATCATCAAACAAATTCTGCAATTCGTCAGCCGCGACCCCGTCATGCAACAAGACCAAACCGTGTTCAAAACTATGTACAGCAACCGCGAACTCTCATTGAACAAATTAAAAATAAAGCCCCTCAACTTTTAAAAACACACCTATTGAATCATTCGAAATTATGTGCGGCCTGCCCTATGGTGGCGCTGGCGAGCCAGGCGCCTCCACAGGGCACCGGGCTATCCGCTCCAATGCCTCCGATACAAAGTAGTGCATACCAGCAGAACACACCACCGGTGGCATTTCCACTTCTATCCCATGGCCGATGCCCGCACATAGCGCATCTCAAATCTTAAATCATAAATCTCAAATCTCAAATCATAAATCATAAATCTAAAATCATAAACCTCACGTCTCTTATAAATGAAAAAATACACCGCCCTTTTCTTCGACCTCGACCACACCCTGTGGGATTTTGATACCAACTCCCGCGAAACACTTACGGAGTTACACCAACACCATCGCCTCGAAAATCATGGCATCGATGTACACGAATTTCTCGCAGCCTTCAAAAAAATAAACACGGGTCTTTGGCATCTGTACGACACCGGCCAAATCAAACAAGATGTCATTCGCCTGCAGCGCTTCCATCGAGTGTTTCAGGAATTTGATGTCGATGAATACGATCTGTCACTGCAATTCTCTACTGACTACGTTAGTCAATCACCCAAAAAGAAAAACCTGCTACCACATGCCAAAGAAGTTCTGGAGTATCTGCATCCACACTACCCCATGCACATTATCACTAATGGCTTCAGCGAAATACAAGGCACCAAACTAAACAGCGGCGGCATCCATCATTTTTTTCAAAGCATTGTAACATCCGAAAAAGCAGGTCATAAAAAACCCGCCAAAGAAATTTTCGAGTTTGCCCTTCGCGAAAACAACCTGCAACCACATGAGGTAGCCATGATCGGCGATAACCTGCTCACCGATATGGGCGGAGCAAAAAACGCACAAATCGATACCATTTATTTCAACCCCGAAAAAATAGTACACCAAACCCCACTCACCCACGAAATCCATAGTCTGGCCGAGTTGAAACGGTTATTATAATCGCATCCAATCCTTCAAGGTCTAACTACTCGCGCGAATAGACCTTGAAAGATTGGCGCTTAATCGAAAAAAATAAGTCCCAAACATCAAATCCTACATACTAGAAACAGCTATTATAATAACATCCATATTGTTAATTTGCATCACTTAAATCACACATCACTCATCTCAAATCTCATATCTAAACTCAAAAATATGTCAACCGGATTTTTCAATATCCCCGTACCTAAAAACGAACCCGTATTATCCTATGCACCCGGCAGTAAGGAACGCACAGCTTTAAAAAAAGCATTGGAAGAAGCCCGGGCACAGGTGCTGGATATCCCCATGTACATTGGTGCAGAAGAAGTGCGCAGCGGAAATAAGAAGCCTCTCAATCCTCCACACGATCATCAACACGTCCTCGGCTATTTTCACGAAGGCGATAAGCAACATGTAACACAAGCCATCAATGCGGCCATGGCTGCCAAAGAGTTGTGGGCCGGTTTAAGTTGGGAAAATCGGGCAAGCATATTTTTAAAAGCAGCTGATCTTTTGGCAGGCCCGTATCGCTACAAAATCAATGCAGCCACCATGCTGGGGCAATCAAAAAATGCTTTTCAGGCAGAGATTGATGCTGCTTGCGAGTTGATTGATTTCTTGCGGTTCAATGTGCATTTCATGGGCGAAATCTATCGCGATCAACCAGAGTCATCACCGGGCGTTTGGAATCGAATCGAATACCGTCCGCTCGAAGGATTTGTGTTTGCACTCACGCCCTTCAATTTCACTGCCATTGCGGGCAACTTGCCTACCAGCGCAGCATTGATGGGCAACACCGTAGTGTGGAAGCCAGCCAACACACAGATATATGCAGCCAATGTAATCATGCAGGTGTTAAAAGAAGCCGGACTACCGGATGGAGTCATCAACTTAATTTATGTTACAGGCCCCGATGCAGGCGATGTTATTTTCAGTCACCGCGATTTTGGCGGCATCCACTTCACCGGCAGTACGGGTGTGTTCCAAAACATCTGGAAAACCATCGGACAAAATATTCACCAATACAAATCCTATCCACGCATCGTAGGCGAAACAGGCGGCAAAGATTTCATCATGGTTCACAAAAGTGCCGATGCGAAACAAGTGGCTACAGCCATTGCCCGTGGTGCGTTTGAATATCAGGGACAAAAATGTTCTGCCGCTTCGCGTTGCTACATTCCTTCCAATTTGTGGGAAGATGTAAAAAAATATTTGTTGGCCGACCTCAGCAGTATCAAGATGGGGCCAACTGAAGATTTCAGCAACTTCGTCAACGCAGTTATCGACGAGAAAGCGTTTAAGTCCATCACTGGCTACATTGAAAAAGCACGCCAGAATTCGATGAATGAAATTATTGCAGGTGGCAAATACGACAAGAGTAAAGGGTACTTCATCGAGCCAACCGTTGTGCTCACCAAAGATGCCAGCTCCATCACCATGTGTGAAGAAATCTTCGGGCCAGTAGTAACCATTTATGTGTACCACGAAGAAAACTTCGAGCAGACTTTAGAATTAGTTGATCAGACTTCTCCGTATGCGTTAACCGGTTCCATCTTAGCGCGCGATCGCCATGCGGTAGAAATGGCAACGAAAAAATTGAGCAACTCAGCCGGAAATTTTTACATCAACGACAAACCTACCGGAGCCGTAGTAGGTCAGCAGCCATTTGGTGGTGCCAGAGGCAGCGGCACGAATGACAAGGCCGGAGCCAAAGTAAATTTACTGCGCTGGGTATCTTTGCGCACCATCAAAGAAACGTTTGTAACCCCAACGGACTATCGTTATCCGTTTTTGGAGAAGGAGTAAATTTGTTTTACTATGATAAAAAAACACAAACACATGAAAAAAAATATTCTTTTAGTTGCGAGCATTTTAACATTGAACGTTGCTTTTGCTCAAAAAGAAAACGTATTGAAAATCAACATTCTTAGTCCAATTGTGAAAACGTTGAACGTACAATACGAACGAAAGCTCAATGCAACCAGCAGCCTTCAACTTGGGTTCTTCTACACAGGGTATACAGACAGCGAAACTAGTTTTAGCGGTTTCGGCATTACTCCAGAGTATCGATTCTATTTGTCCGATACCGAGGCACCCGAAGGTGTATACATCGCTCCTTTCCTGCGGTATCAGGATTTTTCGTTGACAGAATCAACTAGCAATGGCAAAGCAACCTTATCTACTTTTGGTGGAGGGCTTATACTAGGCAAGCAATGGTTGTTCAAAGAAAAAATTGCACTCGACATTTTTATTGGTCCCAGCTATGCAAGCGGAACTCCGAAGATTACTTCAGGCTCAGGCTCGTTCAATATAAATGCGTTTGAAGGTTTTGGACTACGTGCTGGTCTATGTTTTGGATTTGCTTTCTAAACTTCAATCCATAAAAAAGCCAGCCTTTAAAAAGGATGGCTTTTTTTATTCCCCTTCCAAAGAAGGTTTAAATACAGAATAAAGAACACAACAAAACATAAAAATTTATGAAACACATTAGCCTTAGTATACTATTTACCTTCTCCTTTCTGTCAATCATCGCTCAGGATGCGTACGAAAGTGTAGCGAAAGAAACGTGCGAGTGCATTCAGAAAAAAGATCTCTCCAAATTGACCAAAGAACAAATTCAAGTTCAGTTGGGCGTATGCATGATTGAAAGTCCAAGCATCCAAAAACTCGATCTTGATCTTTCAGATGCAGAAGCAGGGCGTAAAATGGGTGAAAAAGTAGGCGTAAAAATGGCCACCATCTGTCCGAAGGTGTTCAAATACTTCATTGGCGATGGAGACGAAGAAGAAGCATCCACCAAACAAACAGAAGGCACCATCAAAAAATTGACCGAAGGAGAATTCAATTATCTCACCATCAAAGAAAGCAATGGCCGCGAAGTGAAATTGATTTGGCTAAGATACTTCAAAGGTTCTGAAGAACTCATCGAAAACATTACTAAACTGGAAGGCAGAAAAGTAAAAATAGTATACGAAGATGTAGAGTGCTACTCACCACAGGCAAAAAGCTATTTGGTAATGAAAGAGATAAGGGAATTGGTATTTGAATAAGATATCCTCTTAATATTTACTCATTTGGTTTTTATGAACCCTACAATTTATTCAATACTACCTCTACTAAAAACAATGTAATGCATATGCAGCGTTGTCTCATATTAACTGTATTATTAGTAACTGTTTCAACCTATAGCATGGGGTGCTTCAACGAAATGAGAGTTCTCCTATCAGGAAAAAAAATAGAAGCCAGTAAAGACGACATGGAAATACCATCCGGAAGAGATCTCCTACGTTATTCAAAACATTATAAGGATGAATTAAGGAAAATGGATAGCCTCTGGAAGAGCAGCCATTCTATTAGAGCTTATTCAGATTATGGGGTCATCTTAGTTTATCTTGGCAAATATCAGGAGGCCAAGGCAGTATTTGAAGAAATTGAGAATATTGAGCCGAACCTCTACGCTACGGCTGCCAACATTGGAACTTTATACGAACTGCTGGGAGAAAATGAATTAGCACTAAAATGGATTAAACGAGCCATCGAAATAAATCCTAACTCTCATTATAGTTCCGAATGGATTCACGTAAACATTTTAGAGGCTAAAATCAAAGGCGATGAATTTATTACGACAGATTTTCTGTTGAACAACAACTTAGGCAATGCAGTCGCTCCAGCCTCTTCCAAAACAGAAAAGGAATTGGTTGAACTTAGCCGTCAAATCTTTTATCAGTTAAATGAGAGAATGACATTCATTAAACCAGAAGATAAAATAGTTGGATTGCTGTTATTTGAATTAGGCAACATCTATGCAATTACTTCGGATGTTACTCTGGCCTTAAGGGTGTATGACAAAGCGAAGGAATACGGTTACTCCAGCAGTTTGCTATATAAACGGTATGAAAAATTCCTCTCTTTGCATGAAGGTATGGACAACGAATATGGTGTAATGCGAGACAAAGAGAATTCTAAAGCTGTTTTTGATTCCAATACAAGAATGATTTTATGGTTCGTGGCGATGATTATAGTGTTGGGTATTGTTCTTTTTATTGTCAAAAGACTAAGCAACAACTAGTAATGCGGAAAATTTTCAGGGAATTGTCAATCACTGAGCGTAATACTTCATGCCATTTACACAACACGAAGGATCATCACTCCTTACCAAATTAGAATATCCTCCTACCGCACCAGCTGCACCCAGCCTTTGATCTGTCGGTTTTCTTTTTTGGCCGTCGAATAATTCAACAATGCCTCCGCCACAAAGTAGTACACCCCGGTAGCCATTTCATTGCCGTTGTCATCTTTTCCATCCCAAAATACGTCATTCATATCAACCGATGCCGAAGAGAAAACTTCCTGCCCCCATCGATTGATTATTTTCAAAGACATGTAATCAATAAAGCGTGAACACTCTCCATTGGCCAGATCACCAAAGGAACCAAATGCCCGGAAAGTATCATTGAACCCGGGGCTGACACCCGGAGTAAACACATTGGGCATACTAAAGGCAGGACAATTTTCGCCACACACCGTTATACTCTCTTTGCTTCGGTTGCCCTCCCAGTCCACTGCAATCACCTGATAACAGCGCGCCAAATCATTCAATCCCTGATGGACAAACAAACTATCGGGCAGGCTTTTCAACAGAGTGAAGGTCTTCGTCAACTCATCGCCAACGTAAACTTCATACAACACAACATCATCCTGACATCCCGCTGTAGTTGGATTATACCATTTAATTGTGTTGCCATACGTGGCCTGGCATGGAAGTTTTCCGCAACCCGGATCTACCACACGCACCACAGGCGCACATGGAGGTATCGTATCAATTACGTGGAGCGTAACGATCGGCGAAAGATTAATCAACGGCTCTTTTATTTTCGGATTGCCATATCCACCCATCGTTTGTACATAGTACGAATAGTTTTTATGTGCATCGAGCGGTTGGTTTTTAAACTTGCCGTCATCCACATAGATTAAGTCATCTTCGCTAACGGCAACACTATCAATCAATATGAAAGTAGTAGCACCTGCTTCTTTGCGATAGATGTAATGGTAAGGGTACGAGGAAAGAAAAATAGACCAAGGCACTTTGGCATCCCAGATAAGCTGAATGCTCACCGTACCAGCTTTGCCCTTCAACCGAACAGAAGAAGCTACCGAAGACGTATCTACCGGCAAGGTGGTAATGGCAGGCACAAACAAAATAACTCGGTAATGATAAGCCGTGTCCAACGTGGCAAATGCCTTATCCAAAAATGTGGTGTCGGTTACAGGCAGAGTGCTCACATTGCTCCAAGCGCCTCCTTCTAAACTATTGCCACGTTGTATCTGATACTCATATGGCGGTGGATATTGTGTCGCATCAATATCGTATGGCGATCGCCAGGAAATCCGAATCTCACCATTTTGTGCATCTGTTTTCTGCACCGTTACGTGCGTTATCACTGGTGCTTTGGCGGGCTGCGGAATGAGGCAAGTATCCAACGAAATTTTGCTGGCCACATCTTGAAAGCGCGCAACAATGCGATAACAATATTGCGCACCAATGGCCAGATCATGGTCTTCAAACAATGTAGCCGTGCCCGGCAATTCTTTCAAGAGCGTGTACTTCAATGATTTTGGCATACCCACTTCACAACTGGCAGGTGTATAATTTATTTTTGCTACTCTACGCCATACCTGAATGGCTTGTGCATTTTGGCAGGCATACGAATTCCATTGAAGCACTACTTTCTTGGACACTGGATTTACATTCACCTGTGAAATGCGTGGAGCCGGCCCGATCACCCGAATGGTGAGCGAGCGAAACCGGGTGAGGCTTACTCCACCTACCGGGTGATCGGTAATCTTTATCACTACCGAATAGGTTTGATCGCGCACCCGCAAACAACTCGGCTGCCAACTCAAAACAATATGCGCGGTATCGCTCTGTGTCGATTGTAGTTGCCCTGAATATTTAACGGTGGCTGGTGACTCACTAAACGATGTAATCTCCGAAAAAACTTCCATGGATACCTGATCGCTATCCTGATCCAATCCTTTCACATCGATATTCACTTTCTCTCCTGCAATCAGGCAAATCTCTTGAGTAGGAACTTTCAAATCCGGCGGATGATTGACACAGTCCTGCACTTCAATCTGCATATCACGAATCGAATATCCGTATTCCATCCATGTGCTATCTGCCGGATTCTTTTTCCATTGCGTTACCTTGATGGCTATGTTGTATGCGCCGAGCAGACCAGGTGCATCCCATGTAACCAACCCGGAAGTTACCTCAATTTTGAAAGTAGGTGGGCCGGTGTGATCCATATTTGCCAACGAATAGTTTAGCCCCGCATAAAACTTTATATTATTAGGATCGGCATACCCAGCGATATCAATGCCACCATCTCCCTTAGGAATTGCGAAAGAATAAGATAGGCTATCACCATCTACATCAATAGCTCCGGGATTGTGGTAGTATGCCATTCCCATACATGCCTGATCTATGGGTGGCACTAAAAATGAAGGAGAAGAATCGCAAAATGCTGAACTGACAATAATCTGATCCTCCACATAAAAGTTGATATCACTTCGGGTATTGGGGATATTCAAAATCGATACATTGCGATGCGCCTCTTCATAACTGATTCGATAAGTCCCCTCTTTTGAAAAAGTGACTTCTCGTGTATAGATAGCTCGGCTAATTTTAAGAGAAGCATCTACCACTGAAGCATTGGTTCGGCCGATCACGGTGGAGCCTTCGCCCCACGAGAGTCTACCTCCGCCTATCCAACCACCCGGATGCGATGGACTTGCTGAATTGGTATAAACGATTAATGTAATTCGGTATCTAAGTTGTGAACACGTTATTCGTTCTACCTTAATTTCACCCGCCCGGATATGTGTAGCCTGAGATACACTCGAAAGCAAACTACTTCCCAGAAAAACGCAAATGAAGATGAGCCGAGACATTTTCTAAAAATACATAATCTAACAGACAAGTGATCTCTGTTTTACAGCATCGGCTGGTGGGTAAGCCTTGCCGAAGTTACTCATTGTATTCTTAGAACCGTATAGGCCAAAGGAGGCGGTGTGGCTAGTGAGGCAGTTTGTGTATACTCTTTCAGATCAACTGCCACGTGGTATCTGGCAAAAAGAGCCATTCGAGTTAAAAACGCAGGAAGCCCAAGTGTCTAAAATACTTAGCCCGATTCAAATCGCGTGTAAAATCAAAAAAATACCGTCTACTGATCTGGGGTATTTTTTATAAATCCAACCAAATGATGTGGTCAACCTACCGGCTGGCATCTATATCTACCAACTTTTCAGCCACTCCGGCACATTGCTAGAAAGCGGTCGTTTCACCAAGCGCTAAGCACGTGCACCTAAGTGTCTTTTTTTGCCGCACCCTTTTTATCATCAAACAACATGCGCACTGATGGACCATACGTGTCATCGTATTGCCCGGACTTCATGTTCCACACAAATGCACCCAAAAAAAGAAGCGCAATGGTAAGGGAAATGGCAATCAACAAAATAATTATTTCCATGTTTTCTAATTTGATTTTTCCAAACCTCTGGACACCCAACGGATTCCGAGCGCACTAAACCCGACAACGCTTACGCTGCTGATCGGCATTAATATCGCTGCCACCAACGGAGACAAGTTGCCGGATACGGCGATGCCAAGTGTAATCACATTGTAAAAGAAAGAAATGCCGAACGCAATTTTTAACACCAGCGTTGCCTTCTTGCTCAGATCCAAAAACTGATGAAGATTACCGACCTGATCGCCACGCAAAATTCCATCGCAGGAAGGTGTGAACACCCCGGTATCATCAGTCACGGCAATGCCTACATCACTCTGGCGCAAAGCACCTGAGTCATTCAATCCGTCTCCCAACATCATCACATGCAATTGCTTCTTTTGTAAGTCAGAAACAAAATCAGTTTTATCATGCGGGCTTTGATCAAAGCGCAAGTCCACATGCGCTGGAAACAACTGACGCATGCGCTCTTCCTCGCTGGCATGGTCGCCGGAAAGTAAAGCCACACACCGCTTACCTAGTGATTGAATTACTTCTTTCACACCTTTACGCGTAGCTGTCTCTATTCGAAAGTAGCCGCGCACCTCATGATCAATGGAAACAAAAACGCGTGTGAGCAATGAGAGATGGGTTCCTGTAAACCCGACATACGCAGCAGAACCTACTCGCACGGCATGGCCACCTACCATGCCCTCAACTCCTTTGCCGGTTCGCTCCAAAAAGCGAGTAACCTGTAAGTGTGATTGAGTGTGAATGGATTGTGTTATCAATTTACTCAACGGATGGGAGGAAGAAGCGGTGAGCAAGCGCACCCATCCCATCTCCTGATCATCAAGCACACCTAAGAAGGTAACTTCTTCTGCACCATGCGTAATGGTTCCCGTCTTGTCAAAAACTACAGCATCAATCTTGGCGAGTCGTTCAATCACGTCGGCATTCTTCAGATAAAATCCGTGCTTCCCAAAAACGCGCAACATGTTGCCATACGTAAAGGGAGCCGCCAATGCCAATGCACAAGGGCACGCTACCATAAGCACCGATGTGAGTACCAACCACATTTGCGATGGGCTGATGAAATACCAATAGATAGCGGTTATCAACGCCAGAGCCATCACCACCCAGGTAAAATTGCGGGCAGCTTTGTCGATTATTTTTTTATAGCGGCTCTCTTTATCCTTCTGAAATATCTCGCGGTTCCACAATCCTGTCAAATGGCTTTGTGAAGTCTTTTTCTGCACGGTCATTTCCACAGGCGATCCGGCCAGTCTGCCACCGGCATACATCAAATCGCCTTTGTTTACCTGCACTGGCTTGGCTTCACCGGTTACAAAGCTGTAATCAATAAATGCCTGATCGCTCAACAGCACACTGTCGGTAGGTATAATTTCGTAATTACGAATGCGGATTTGATCACCCGGTTCTAATTCATAAACAATGGTGGGCGACCAATCTCTGCCCACCCACTTTTGAACAGCCAGCGGAAAATACGATTTGTAATCGCGATCAAAGGCCAGACTCTCATAGGTCTTTCCTTGAAACCATCGACCAATCAAAAGAAAAAATACCAACCCGGAAAGTGAATCCAAATAACCGGGGCCAGTATGGCTAAGAATGTCGTAAGTGCTGCGCAAAAATAAAGCGGCTAACCCAATGGCGATGGGTACATCAATGTTGATTTGCTTTTGCTTAAAACTATTCCAGGCATTGATAAAATAATCCTGACCAGAATACAGCGCTACCGGCACAGCCAACGCTAAATTGAGATAACTGAAAAGTAATTGGAGCGATTGATCCGATCCGTCTAAACCGAGGTATTCCGGAAAACTCAAAAGCATGATGTTACCAAAACAAAATCCGGCAATAGCCAACTTCAATAGCAATCCGCGATTAGTGACCGGCTCGGTGCGCTCCTCCAAACTGATGGATGGCGCATAACCTACGGCCGCCATCAATCGGGCAACACCACCCAGCGTAATTTGCGAAGGATTAAAATGAATAGTTACCTGCTTACGTCCAAAGTTCACCTCTGACTTGATAACGCCTGCATTCAGTCGCTGCAGGTTTTCCAACAACCAGATACACGAGATGCAGTGAATGGAAGGCACGTAAAATTGAACAGAGCTATACGTAAGCGAATCAAACAATAGAAGTTTGCGCTTTACAGCAGCTTCATCTAAAAACGCGTAACTCTCTTCATGCACATGCCGAAGCGATACGCCGGGCTTATCTGTAAAAGTGTAATACTCACAAAGATTGTTTTCATTCAATATCTCAAAAACCATCTTGCAACCCTGACAACAAAAGTTTTTATTGTCCTGAACGATGGTTTCTTCTTCGCAGGGCTGACCACAATGGTAACAGGCCACTTGCTCCACAACAATGCTATTCATGGGAATAAAAGATTGAGGCTTCTTCACTAAAAAGGGCTTTGGTGGTTTGATTGCTGCGCAACAAGGCGATCGCACTCTTGCCCATAATGAGCAATGGATTTTTCGCATGCGACGCCAACTTCACCAACTCCTTATTCATGTTAATTCCGTTCATCGGCACAATGCCCACATTCGAAAAGGAATTTTTCACAAACCGAATAAAATAATGTTCGAGAAAAACTTCGGGCTTGTCACTCGCATTCACCATCAACACTGTCACGGTTTTATCAGAAGCTACTCCTCCAAAAAGATGTATGAAAGTTTTTAGTGCAGTCAGCGAACTGGCATCTGCATCAAACACAATCAGCACCTCGTCATATGAAAGTGGCACCTTCGAAGAAAGCAACACCGGACAAGCCAACGGTTCGATAAAATTGGTAATGAACGATTCCGGCAATTGATCAATCACATCCAGAGGCAGAGGGTTGATCAGCACCAGATCAGCAAACCGACTGCGATGAATCAGCGACTTGATGGTGTAACTTCCCGGGTTGAAAAAATCTACGCTCAACTTTAGAAGACGCGCTTCATCTTCTAATTTTTTTACCACCCAGGAACGATCGGATGGCAATGTAATCTGTGTGAATGCCGACTCTACAAAATCGCGCATAAAAAATGCGGAAAATGTTTTTGGATTCAAATGAGAAAATAACTTGGCGTAGCCAGTCATACTTTCATGCGAGGGCTCTAAATCCGCTGGAAAAAAAATTTCTTTTGTCACTTTTTTCTATTCTTCATTTGATCGAAATGTCCAGATGGGGCAATCCAGGTGGTTGACTACATCTTCTGCAATACTGCCGGATAAAATATGGTTTAGCCCTTTTCTGCCATGGGTGGCCATCACTACCAAATCGGCGCCAATACTCTCCGTAAAATTTCGCACACCATTTTCCTGATCGATTTCATTGTACACATTCAGCGTATAATCCTTCAGCATAAAGCGTTTTGCAAACGCCTTCAACTGAGTGTGTGTAATGCTATCACGCTTAAAAGAAGCTGGCGTGTTGATATACAAAACGTGCAACGTGGCTTTTAAAAAAGCCTGCAACTCTTTCACCTTTTGCGTAAGCTTTTCAGCTTCTAAATTCAGCTCATTGGCAAACACAATATTTTTGATGGACGACAGCTTGGTTGCTTTCTTGATGGTGAGAACCGGCACGCTGGATGTGCGCACAATCTTTTCAGTATTGGAGCCAACCAAAAACTCTTTTGCTCCGCTGGCTCCGTGCGTACCCATCACAACCAATTCAATCCCTTTTTCCTCAATAAATTGACGAATGGTAGCCGTGGTAGGTCCAAACTCTACAAATCCCTTTACCGACGGTCCTTCAGCAGCCCATTTACCACTCAGTTTGGCAAACTTCTTCTCCGCACTCGCCTTCATATCGTTCATGAATGCTTGCTCAAAATAAAGCGTAGGCATAATCACCGTTTCATGCATAACGGGTACTTCTACCACATGCAGAAGATTCACCTCTCCCTTGCTCTGTCTGGCAATTTCCACTGCGAGCTTAAATGCCTGCACCGCAGGATCAGAAAAATCACACGGAACCAAAATCTTTTTCATAGCATTACAATTTTAGGTGGACGAATTCAATACAGCGAATGCGTCAAGTGGTTCGCTGCATGATCAAAAGTAGCTGTAACCTCAAAAAATGGTAATGATAGGTATCAAGGCAAAACATGACTTTTATCATGAATTTGCGAACTCCCAAAGGGCATAAAATAAAAAAGGAGACACGGAGTCCCCTTTTGATAGTTCGTTTTTATTGGCTCCTCGATCAGGCAACAATCAAATCGGCTTGTTTCGCCAATCGTTTTGCGTCAAGGACTCTGATTTTTTTTCCTTCAAATGAAATCAATTCATCCGATTTGAAATCGGACAAAAGTCGAATAACCGTTTCAGTGGCGGTGCCTACTAAACTCGCCCAATCTTCGCGCGAAAGCGCAATATCCAACAACACACTTTCATCGCCTTCCATGCCGTACGATTCTTTGAGCATCAACAAACTGCCCGCTAACCGCTCTCGCACCGACTTATGAGCAAGTTCGGCCATGCGTTCTTCCATAATTCCCATTTGCTGGCAAACTTGCTTCACTACTTTCTTCATAAAGACGGGATTCTTTTGAAGCACTTCAAAGAAATTTTCTTTTTGGATGAAACAGATCTTGGCGTCCTCTAAAACGGTAGCGGTGGCTCCGTAAAACTCTTCGCTGAGTAAAGCGCGGTATCCAAGAAAATCACCTGGTTTAGCGATATATAAAATGAACTCCTTACCCTGAACATTATTCTTAAAAACCTTCACTTTACCGCCATTGATACAAAACAAGCCTGTGGGGCGTGTTCCCTCGTAAAATATGTTCTGACCTTTTTTGTATTGTATACAAGTTTTATGATTGTTGATGCGGCTCAAATCCTCTGGTGTCAGCCCATTGAAGAGAGAATCCTTCAAATGTGTACAAAGCTGGCAATCAATCGTAAATTCCTTCCTTTGCATTGTGCGAAGATGATAAAATTCAATCCATATTCAAAGGCTTCAATTTTATGATTTCGCAAAAGGTTGTTGAAAGTTCACCAAAACACGCATAGCGAACACCAAACTCAATAATGTTAACAAAGCTCCCATCATCATCGGTGCTCCCGGAAAATAAACTGGTGCGTCTTTGGCGGTAAAATAGCTAAACAACTGAGTCATTAATAGGGGCCCAATGATGGAAGTAGCGCTCATCAATCCCGTGAGGGCACCTTGTAATTCACCTTGCTCATTGGATGCCACTTGCGCTGACATGATTCCTTGTAAAGCAGGTGTGGCAATTCCACCGAGGCAATACGGAATCAAAAACACAAACAACATCCATCCTTGAGTAGCTAAACTAAACAGAAGAAAGCCGATGCTGTATAGCACAAGCCCGAGGTATAAAGATCTTTTTTGACCTAACCTGGGAATGATAATTCGTATTAGGCCACCCTGTACAATTGAAATTAGAAGTCCTACAACAGTGAGCGAGGCTCCAATCATGGGAGGCGACCACTTGAATTTTTCAATAGCATAAAATGACCAATTGCTTTGCACGGCATGGGCAGCAACATAAATCAGAATAAGGGAAGTAACTAAACCTAAAATAATCGGATAGCGTCTGAGATTTAACAGCGAACTAACCGGGTTGGCTCGCTTCCAATCAAACACTCTTCGATTCTCAGGTTTCAATGACTCGGGCAAGATAAAAAATCCGTAAAGCCAGTTAACCAAACTCAATCCCGCTGCCACTAAAAACGGAATTTTAGCACCGTAGCTACCTAATAAACCACCAATGGCCGGGCCGATAATAAATCCCAAGCCAAAAGCCGCACCAATCATTCCAAAATTCTGTGCACGCTTTTCAGGTTCGCTAATGTCGGCAATGTAAGCACCGGCTGTAGTAAAACTTGCTCCCATCGCTCCTGCTATCAATCGGCCAACAAAAAGCCAACCGAGTGATGGTGCAAATGCTAAAAAAATGTAATCCATACCAAAACCAAAAAGCGAGGCTAATAACACAGGCCTTCGCCCATACTGATCGCTGAGCCCACCCATAATCGGTGAACATAAAAATTGCATCCCGGCAAATGCGAAAAGCAAGTAGCCCCCTAATCGGGATGCCTCGCTATTGACAACATGACCCAAATCCATGATCAAGGTTGGCATCACCGGAATAATCACCCCAAAACCGATGCAATCAATCAGAATGGTAATAAAGATAAAACTCAACGCAGGAGTTCTGGAATTTGACATGGCAAATGATGTTTAATGTTAAATGAACTGAAAAAAAACTAGCTGAACAATCAACATTATTCTAAAGGTTAAAAAGAAAACACATCCAATGCAACCCTTTACCGTTGGATAAGGTCTATTGCTTGTACGAAAACCGAACAATTGACGAAGCAAATGGGCAGGAATTCTACAATTCGAGTTCAACATAAACTTAATAACCGATGAAAAACTTCATTACCATTTTAATCATTAGCACGATCAGTTTCAGTAGCTATTCACAATCACGCGAAGTAAGAAGCGTGAGTACTTTCAGCAAAATATCTTTACGTGTTCCGGGAAAATTGGTTTTGCGTCAGGGTAGTCCACAAAAAGTAGAATTAGAAGGTGACAAAGAAACACTTGCGAAAATTGAAACCGAAGTGAATGGCGATAAACTCGTAATTGGAAATGAAGACAAATGGAATTGGGGATGGGATAAAGAGAGCCGAATTATGGTTTACATTACGGTGGCCGATATTACTGCCATAAGTGTTTCCGGATCAGGCGATTTAATTACCGAAGGAAAAATAAAAACAAGAGAACTTGATCTGAATGTGAGTGGCTCAGGTTCGTTACAGGTAGATGCCTCGGTTACCGGTCAAATGGAAGCCAACGTAAGTGGTTCAGGCAAGATTGATGTGAAAGGTTCTTGCCAAAATCTGGAAAGCGATATCAGCGGATCGGGCAAAATTCTGGCCGATCTTACCGTTCAAAATCAAGTAGACGTTGAAATTTCAGGTTCAGGAAAATTAGAGGCAAGCGGCACAGCCAATGAAATCAAAACCAGCATCAGCGGTTCCGGAAAAGTATATGCCTCCAATCTAACTGTCGATAAATGTGAGGTTCGAATTACAGGCTCAGGTGATGTAGAAATCAATGTAAAAAGTGAGTTAGATGCCAATATATCAGGAAGTGGCACAGTCTCTTACAAAGGCAATCCAAGTCATGTGAATGGCCACTCTTCAGGCAGTGGTAAAGTGCGGAAGATGTAACTTTCAAAATCCTATAAAAGCAAAGAGACTGTCATCGACAGTCTCTTTTTTTTATGTACCTAAGGCCGGAATCGAACCGGCACGCCCGAAGGCACACGATTTTGAGTCGTGCGCGTCTACCAGTTCCGCCACTCAGGCATAAATGGGGTGCAAATATGTTTAAAAGTTTGGAATTTGACTAAATCTGGCAAAGGAATTCTTTCTTAAAACGAAATGAGAACTCAATAAATAATCCCTCGCAAGCACCAATGTTTTCAAAAAAACCACAACTTGCGGCACTAACATATTCAACATGCAAATTTCAAAACACAAAGTAGCATCCATTCACTACACCCTTACGGATAATGATGGAAATGTCCTTGATTCCAGCGCTGGCCGCGAGCCGTTGGTTTACATACAAGGTATCGGTAACCTCATTCCCGGAATGGAAGAAGGATTAGAAGGCAAAAGCACTGGTGATAAATTCAACATCAAAGTGAGCCCTGAAAAAGGCTATGGTGTGAAAGATGAAGCCCTACAACAAAGTGTGCCTCGCTCTGCTTTTGGCGATCAGGACGTGCGCGTAGGGATGCAATTCCAAACCAATCAAGGTGGCATTGTTACCGTTACAAAAGTAGGATTATCCGAAGTTACTGTAGATGCCAATCATCCTTTGGCCGGCGTTGAATTAAATTTTGATGTAGAAGTATTGGACATACGTTTAGCCACACAAGAAGAACTCGACCACGGCCATGCTCATGGCCCGGGCGGTCATTATCATTAATAATTTTGAAACAAATCAAAAGGCTACCCAAAAACAAAATCAGGTAGCCTTTTTTAATTACATGATCAGTCGATTTAGTTCGCTTCGAGTATTTTAAATAACTCATCCAGATTCGGAGTCACAATAATCTCAGTTCTCCTGTTCTTCTGTTTATTCTGGGCATTATCGTTAGCAGCTAAAGGAGAAAACTCGCCCTTACCAGCAGCGGTAACTTGCTTAGGAAGCATGCCGGCAGCGATCAATATTTTAGAGATGGAAGTAGCCCTCAACACACTCAAATCCCAGTTATCTTCCAGATACGTGGTCTTTTTTGAAATCGGCACATTGTCGGTATGTCCTTCAATCATCACCTGAATATCCCGCTGATCTTTTAGCGCCTTCGCTAATTGTTGCAAGGCACCGGCACCCTTCGCGTCAATATCAATACTTCCCGATTTGAAAAGTAAATCTTCTGCCAACGAAACATAGACTTTGCCATTTTTCACTTTCACAGTCAGGTCATTCTCTTTAAAATTCAAAAGCGCATTGCTGATTCTGTTTTTCAAATTTTGAACTGCCTTGTCTTTATTAGAAAGCACCAGCTCCAACTCCTTCACTTTTTTCTCACGCTCGGCAAGGCTATTACTTAAAGAATCATTTTCACGCCTGGTTTTCTCCAAATTGTTTTGAATTGCGAGAAGCTGATCGCGTTGTAATGCCACATCCCGATTTAGTTTACCACTATTCGAAAGTAAATTCTTGTAGCTCGTGTTTAGTTGATCAAACTCCTTATTCAATACTTCGAGCTTCTTCTGATTTGCTTTATAGGTCTGATCCAATGATGCAGAATCTGCACGCATTTTTTTGAGATTCTCCTGCATTGAAGCGATGGATGCGTTGGCGGCTTCGAGTTCTTTATTTCGATCTGCCAAATCTCCTTCAACTTTCACTTTTTGCGCGAGCACATCGTCAAATTTCTTTTTCGAGACAATGCATGAACTAAACAAAACTGCCGACGCAGCTAATAAAAAATAGGTAATCTTCATAGTTTAAAAAATTGATCAAACAAATATCTAAAATTAAATACAATTGCTACTTTACATGAACAACAATCAATGAAGATATGGATGGAATGCTTAAACCCGATGCACTGAAAGGCAAAACAATCATTATTACCGGGGGCGGAACTGGCTTAGGTAAATCAATGGGAAAATACATGTTACAGCTTGGCGCGAATTTGGTCATCACCAGCCGTAAAAAAGATGTACTCGATAAAACCGCCAGTGAATTGGAAACAGAAACCGGTGGCAAAGTACTGGCACTTTCGTGCGATGTTCGGAAATACGATGAAATCGAAAACGTGTTAAAAGAAACGGAAAGTCACTTTGGTAAAATAGACGGAGTGTTGAATAACGCAGCCGGTAATTTTATCAGTCCCACCGAGCGTTTATCTCACCGCGCCTTTGACATCATAGTAGATATAGTTCTTAAAGGCACTTACTACATGACATTGGCAGCAGGCAAACACTGGATTAACAAAAAGCAACCCGGCACTTTTCTGAATATCGTCACGACTTACGCATGGACAGGCTCTGGATATGTAGTTCCATCTGCTTGCAGTAAAGCCGGTGTTCTCGCTCTAACTCGTTCACTTGCTGTTGAATGGGCTAAATACAAAATCAGAAGTAATGCCATTGCACCTGGACCATTCCCCACTGAAGGTGCCTGGAGCAGGCTTTTACCAGGCGATCTTGTCAAAAAATTTGATCCAGCCGAACGTGTTCCGCTTAAAAGAGTTGGCGAGCATCAAGAGTTGGCTAATCTTGCTGCTTATTTAATGTCCGATTATTCAGCTTACATCAATGGTGAAGTAATTACCATTGATGGAGGTGAATGGCTTAGAAATGGTGGCGAATTCAGTCACCTAGATAGTATTAGTTCAGATGTGTGGGATGAATTAGAAAAAACAAAAGGAAAGGGTGCTTAGACACTCCTTTCCTTCTTCTTCAATTTGCTTACAACTTTTACCGATATGGTTAGAAACACAAAAAGCCCTATTCGGGCTTTTTGCTTGTATAAATGAAAAAAGGCAACGACCTACTCTCCCGGGTTTTAACCTAGTACCATCGGCGCTGGCGGGCTTAACTTCTCTGT
>VYLQ01000031.1_pt1 | contig 72050 bp, 78 predicted proteins | sample 5115351 | NCBI WGS metagenome assembly VYLQ01 (sample SAMN12291776, study PRJNA351875) | freshwater metagenome | isolation source: freshwater lake | place: USA: Michigan, Lansing Lake | collected 2013-08-14 | reverse complement strand
TTAAATACCGCTTTGCTTGTAACTTTACTCATGACTTTTGTTCTTCGACAAAACAAAGGTACTAGTCGGCTCGCTTTTCTAACAAAAGCAGCCGACTTTTTAGTCAGCCCCTAACCCTTTCCTTGGATTTAAATTAAAATTACAGTTTGAATGATTTCGCCCCATCGGGGCGGCCTGTCTATAGTCTTTAGTTCAATAATACGGATTGCACTCCGGAGGAGTCTCCTGAAAACCTTATTCTATTGAGGTGGCTGCTTAGAAGCCAACTCAGCCTGATAAATTTTCTATAAACTGGATGCTCCTACTGAGCTAACCCTTTCCTTGGATTTAAATTAAAATTACAGTTTGAATGATTTCGCCCCATGGGGGCGGCCTGTCTATAGTCTTTAGTTCAATAATACGGATTGGACTCCGGAGGAGTCTCCTGAAAACCTTATTCAATTGAGGCGGCTGTTTAGGAGCCGAGCCAGATTGATTTTTTAGAAACAGGATGCTTCTTCGAACAGCCTGTGTTTCCGGTTGAAACGATTGGCTGGAAAAAGCTAATTTGCACCGCGATATTTTTAGCATGTCTGATCAGGCTTCTCCTCTTATCATCTGTAAAAGCTGTGGAAACTCTTTCCATGGCAACTATTGCAACGAATGCGGCGAAAAAGTATTGAAGCCGGCGGACCGGTCGTTTAAGACTTTCCTCAGCAATATCCTCATTGCCATCACTTTCGCGGACAGCAAAATGATCAAAACCTTGTGGCTCGTGTTGAGCAAACCGGGTTTTGTTTCGAAGGAGTTTGCCGAGGGTCGACGGGTGAATTACCTCAAACCCATCTCGTTGTTCTTTGTATTGAATTTGATCTACTTCTTCTTTCCGCTCATCCAACTATTCAATGCAACATTAACCACGCAGTTAGGGTCCCCGCTAGGCGTTTATTTTAAAAACATTGTCGCTCACAAAATAGTAGACATGGGACTCAACCTTAGCTCGTTTCAGTTGATTTACCATCAGAAGACGGTGGGCTTAGCTAAACTAATGGTGATGGTGTTTGTGGTGATCGCCTCGTTGCCACTCAACATCCTTTACCTGAAGCGCAATCGGTTCTTTACCGATCATGTGGGCTACATGGTCGAGTTGGCGTGTTTCAACTTATTCGTCAACGCGATCATGCTTTCCATACTCGCATTTTTTGGGTTGGGAAAGTATCTCAGTGAAGAAGTTCTTACTGTGATTTTTATTACCACGAATTTGTATTTTCTGCTTCGTTCCGGAAACATTTTCTATCAGGAAAAGAACTGGAAGCTGGTGTTAAAATCCGTGCTGATGATTGCGTTTCTTAAAATTGCCCTAGAGGTGTACCGGGCCATTCTTTTCTTCGTGACCATCTGGTCGATGTAATCACTTGACGTCAGACAGGCTTTCAATCAATTCATCGGCCGACTGCTGCTCGGACACCGGCACTAATTTTTTGTAGTGATACAGTGCTTCTACCGCTTCTTTCTTTTCGCCATTCATGGCGAGTGTCAGAGCCAGATTGAAATAACTGTTGGGAAACTGTGGCTCGATGGTAATGGAAAGTTCATAGTGCAATTTAGCAAGCATCCAATTACCAACTTCGGCATAGAGGTTGGCAAGATTGTAGTGGGCTTCGTAGTGGCGCGGATCTTCCTTTAAGCTTTTGGTGAAGTAGTCGATGGCGCTGGTCGTGTTTTTTTGCTGCGACTCGAGGATGCCTAAATTACAATACGCATCGGCTACACTATCGCCAGCTTCGATGGCTTTCAGGTACAGTTCCCGCGCTGCGTCATCGTGCTGCTCGTCCATGATCAGGGCTTCTTCAAACACAGAAAGTTTATGAAGGCTGACTACTTTGGCTCCGGTAAAAAGATTGAGTTGGCCATTTTTATCCGAAAAGCCCAGTCGCTTTTTGGCCACCGGCTTGTAGCCAAACTTTTCGGGGCCTTGTCCTGGAAATGCAACTACTTTTCCCATCTGCCGCAAAGGTACTGCATCTTGGGCAAGCAGCAAACAGGGTTGAAATCAGTTCTTTACAATCAAAAACTCCACCCTGCGGTTGAGCTTGCGGGCTTCTTCCGAATCGTTGGTGGCGATGGGCTTGGTGCCGCCAAATCCCTTTCCGCGAATGCGCCGGGAAGCTACGCCTTTCGAAACGAGGTAGGCTTTGATTCGGTCAACACGCTCTTTAGAGAGCGCCAGATTTTTCTTCGCATCACCCCTGTTATCGGTATGGCCTTCCAGTTCTATTTCTACTTTGGGATTGGACTTCATAAAATCTACTACGGCATCGAGTTCGGGATACGATTCTTCCAACAGAGAGGTCGTGCCCATGTTGAACAGAATGCTTTTCAGGCTCACCAGCGTTCCCACTTCAATAGGTTGCAATTGAAAATTCAACTCGAGTTTTTTCAGTTGCAGCGTGCGGATGTCCAGCTTCTCGATGCGGTTGACAAAGCCTTTGCTTTCCAACTCGATGGTGAAAACTTTACCGGACGGAATGGTGGCCCGGTACAATCCGTTGGCAGTAGACTGAACCTGAATGGTGGTGTCTGCCTTAAATCGGATAGTGGCGGCAATGCCTGCTTTTGTTTTGGAGTTGGTCACCTTGCCGGTGATGATAACCTGATTCTGAAGTTCGGTGGTGTGTACTTTTTCAATAAGGCGGATGAGCGTATCCACTGGTGGGAGCACCACTTCGCCATCGATTACTTTTCGGATATCGCCGTAACCGTTGCTATCGCGTGTGGACGTGTACAGAACACCGGCGTTGGTCATGCGGTAGTACAATTCTCTTGATTCTGAATTGACGGCCTCTCCCAAATTCACGGGCACTGACCAATTGATCCAGGTATCATCCAGTCGCTCGGATTTATAAATATCAAAACTGCCCAATCCTTTGTGTCCGTTCGACGCGAAATACAACGTGCGGCCATCCACCGAAAGTGAAGGCGTGAACTCCTGCAGCGGCGTGTTGATGACTTTGCCCAGATTGATTGGTTCCTGAAAACGTCCCTCCTGAATCAACGAAACATAAACATCCTCTGCACCACGTGTCGCATAGCTTTCCGCTGAAAACACAAAAGCATTTTCGGTTAAGAAACCACTCCACTCTTCGCTCTGATTTTTGAAATATGAAATCGCTCGGTTTTGAGGAAACGACCATCCGTCAGCTTCCTTGTCTGCAACTGCAATACCTTGTGTGGTGATGTTTCCATCTTTGGCGTAGTGCCCGAGGAGAAACAGTTTACGTCCGTCTGTACTAAAGCCAGCCACCGCATTGTAATTGGCATTATTGATTTTGTTGCCTCCATGAATCGGTGCTTGCCATTGGCCATCAATCTTCAACGATACCCAAATATCGCCGAGATCTTTTTTGCCGCCTACATTTTGCGGGTGTTTGGCAATGGTGAAGTACAGCACTCTCCCATCCGGACTGATCACCGGATTTTGTTCATCGTAAGGAGAGTTCACCAAACTAAACTCAGGAGTTGTTTGTGTAAACCCCGTATTCGCGCAAAGCAAGGTGATGGCACCTATCCAAATCCATTTATTCATCTGAGACATGTACTCTTAACTATTTGCTAACCCATTTATTATCCTTGATAGAAAAGCGCCACGGAAGTAACGCATCTTCTCCGGCATAATCAATTCCAATGCGGGCATCGGCTTTGATTTTTGCGGCTGCTACTTTTTCGCCTTCTTCAATCCACACCTGTTGGCCCACTAAATCTACACCATTCCAACTCTTTGTAATGCCCAATGCCTTGGTGAGTTTACCCGGACCGCTGGTGATTCGTTTGATCGTGTTCACATTCATTCGTTCCAACATTAAATCCATTCCTTGTGTTGGCTCCAGTGCGCGTATCAATACTGCATCGGCCGTACCAGATTGATTCGTAACCACATTGAATAAATGATGCATGCCATAGCAAAGATACACATAGCTGATGCCCCCTTTTTCAAACATCACTTTATTCCGCTCAGTCTGCCCCTTGTAGGCATGGCAACCTCTTTCTTTGAATGAGTAAGCTTCCGTTTCTACAATCATGCCGCTCGTTAACACATCATTAACACTGGTAACCAATATTTTACCAATCAATTCTTTGGCCACTTGCACCACATTTGACCGTTGGTAAAAGGATTGTGGCAGCTTCATCGTTGGTAATTGAATTATCTTAAATTTGCGGCTCAATTATAAACAAACAAATATGAAAAACATCCTTTTAATTTTACTGAGTGCCATGTGTTTGGTAGCGCAGGCACAGGTTCAAACTCCGCAGCCCAGCACGGCTTCTACCGTTACCAATGTGGTGGGTCTAACAGAAGTAAAAATTGAATATTCTCGCCCGAAAGCAAAAGGTCGTAAAATCTTCGGTGCCACTGCTGATTTCTTAACTCCTTATGGAAAATTGTGGCGCACAGCTGCGAACAATGGTTCAAAAATTACCTTCAGCGATGATGTGAAGTTTGGTGGTGTGGATGTACCCGAAGGAACTTACTTATTGTTGACAATTCCCGGAGCTACTGAGTGGGTGGTAATCCTTTACAAAGAGGTAGATATGGGTGGAAATACCGATCGCTATGATGCTACCAAAGATCAGGCACGTGTTACCGTTAAATCAGAAAAACTAACTGAAAAAGTAGAAACTTTTACTTTGGAAATTGCTGACTTTGCAGAGAATAATAAATCTGCTAACCTTCAAATTATGTGGGAAAACACTTCCGTGAAAGTGCCTGTAACTGTTGACTTCGATGCGAAAGTAATGAAGATGATTGCAGATTACCCTCGTGCAAGTAGCAACAACTATTTCCAAGCTGCTGTATATTATTTAGAGAATGGCAAAGATTTAAACCAAGCATTGAAGTTTGTGAACAGCGCTTTGGAAAGCAACCCAACAGCTTTCTGGATGTTGTATCAAAAAGCAAGAATTCAAAAAGGCTTGAACGACAAAGCAGGTGCTTTGGCTACTTCTAAAGTTTCATTAGAAGAATCGATCAAAGCTAAGAATGTAGATTACCAAAAGATGAACGAAGAACTTCAAAAATCATTGAAGTAATTGATACTGATTTAACCCGTATTTATGCTATTGAAATTCTATAGTATAATTTGACGAATACTGACGACACCGTCAGTATTCGTCAAGGTTAAATGACAATCCGAAGGATTCCTCAGTAAATTGACTAGCTCTTTAATTCCTAACGCATAATCCGGGTTTAACATTCCGCCCCTACAGGGCGGTGTAGAGCTAGTTGTTTTGTTTACAAATATCTCGTCCCTACGGGACGATTCTGTCGAAGAAGGTTCAAGCAATAATTTTTTCCACTCAACCATCACCCCGTCGGTTGCCATATTTTTATAAAATAAGTGATATGAAATAGCACCTCATCGGGGTGCCCTATTTGTAGAAAATTGATGATGTGGAATAGCACCCCATCGCGGGTGTGGAGATATTTGTTTTGTTTACAAATATCTCGTCCCTACGGGACGATTCCGTCGAAGAAAGGTTAAGCAATAATTTTTCGCACTCAACGAACACCCGTCAGGTGCCCTATTATTAGAAAATTAATGATATGAAATAGCACCCCATCTGGGCGCAATATTTGTAGAAAATTGATGATGTGGAAGAGCACCCCATCTGGGTGCAATATTTGTAGAAAATTGATGATGTGGAAGAGCACCCCATCGGGGTGCAATATTTGTAGAATTATTTTTACGAAGAAGTACGAACCCCGAAGGGGTGTAATAATTCACGGTATAATTTTTATTAATTGGAGAGAATTTAACCCTGACAATCCAAAGGACTCTTCAGTAAATTGACTAACTCTTTAATTCCTAACAGTGAGAAGGGTATATTGAGTTTTTAAAGTTGCCTTTTAGTCAAGATTTAAAAAGCTGAGTTAACCCTCAGCTTTTTTTATGTCCAACGGTGAAAACTGCTGGATGAACAAGGCCACGACTACCACAATCACACAGCCAATGATATTGTAAAACAAGAAGGCGATCTGGTCATAGAAATAAAAATAACAACACAACACCAGCGACTCTGCAATCAACGCAGCAATAAACACGGCATTACTCTTCACGTGCTTGAGATAAAACGCCACCAGAAAAATACCCAGAATGGTTCCGTAAAATAATGATCCCACAATATTCACAAATTGAATTAGGTTTTCGGCGAAGTTGGCGAGCGCGGCAAACGTCATGGCAATTAAAGCCCACAACACCGTAAAGTAGCGCGAAGCTTTGACGTAATGTTCATCAGATGCGTTTGCATGAATTGAGCGCCTATAAATATCAACCGTAGTGGTGCTTGCCAAGGCATTTAATTCGGATGCCATCGACGACATCGCTGCCGAGAACATAACAGCCAACAACAAACCAATAATGCCATGAGGTAAATAACTCAGCACAAAGTTCAGAAAGATGTAATCGCGGTCTTGCGTTTTTGCCTTTGGCACGGCTTCGGCAATGGTGGCTTTCACCGCTTTACGCAATTGATCTTCTTCCGTTTTGAGTGCAGTGTATTTCTGTTTGGATGATTCCTTTAATGCCTCGTTATCTGATTGAATGCCTTCCACCAATTGATCTACTGCTTTTCTCTTTTCGACATAGAGCGTATTGTATTTTCCTTCCAGCGTGCGAATGGAATCAGCCTGTGATGTTTCCATTGCTTGCTTTTTCAGCGTGGCGTTATGAAAAATGGGTGGCTGTATGAACAAATAAAAAACGAACACCAACACGCCAATAAACAAAATCAAAAACTGCATGGGTATTTTCAGCAAGCCGTTCATAATCAATCCCATTCTGCTTTCGCGGATAGATTTGCCACCGAGGTAGCGCCCTACTTGCGATTGATCGGTGCCGAAATACGAAAGAAACAAAAAAGTGGAAGCAATCAACCCCGACCAAATATTGAAGCGGTCGCTCCAACTAAAGTCGGTGGTGATGATGTTGAGTTTACCAAGTTCGCCTGCAATTTGAATGGTATTACCAAACGATACATGATCGGGAATCAAACGATACGCTATGATTCCAGCTAAGATCATTCCACCCATAATCACCGTCATCTGTTGGCGTTGTGTTAAGCTTACCGCCTTCGTTCCACCTGATACGGTGTAAATGATTACCAACGCACCAATAAGCAGTGTAGTAAACAAAATGTTCCATTCTAAAATGGTTGACAGTACCAGCGCCGGTGCGAATAGTGTAATCCCCGCAGAGAGTCCGCGCAAGATGAGAAACAAAATAGCAGCGAGTGTGCGCGTTTTCAGGTCAAATCGATTCTCTAAATATTCGTAGGCGGTGTACACCTTTAAGCGATAGTAAATGGGCACCATGGTGACTGAGATGATGATCATCGCCAACGGCAATCCGAAATAAAATTGAATGAAGCGCATACCGTCTTCTATCGCTTGCCCTGGTGTAGATAGAAATGTAACCGCACTGGCTTGAGTGGCCATAATAGAAATACCGATCATCCACCACTTCATGGAGCTATCTCCCTTCAGGTATCCTTCCATGCTTTGGGCACCGCGGGTTTTCCAACTTCCGTAGGCAACGATAAAAAAAATGGTACCAAACAGTACCAACCAATCGAGTAGATGCATATTAGCTGAAAGATCGGGTGAGAATAAAGAAGAGAATTACTTGTACGATCATCACACCCAACACCAGCGCGTACCAGCTATTCCAAGATTCAAAGACGGGAGGTTTTTCTTGCATGAAGTTTACGGAAAATATTTTCTTGCCTTTTTCTTTTAAAATATAACTGCTTTTCGTGCCAAACTATCTCATCTTTCTAATTCAATTTTAAACGTGGCACGATTAAAATTTTTATCATTTACCCACGGGCTGAAGCCCGTGGCTATAACTTATATTTTTCCTTAACTTCTTTCATTACTTCTTCATGTGATCGAGTTTGGCCAAGCTGTGACTCTACCAATCCTCGACTGATGGATTCTTCAGAGGCTTCTTCTCTACTGAATTGATAAGGTTTCTGATTTACTTTCAGAACTGTAAAATTCACTTTCTTATTGATTCTCTCATTAGGTGGCAAACCCTCATCTAGTTTGAAAGCAATCACTTCTATCTTTTTTCCGATATACTCTTCTGGTATTTCAAATGATACCACATTACTGTCAGGTGTAATCAATGCACGAATCATATTGAGTAGCGACTTTAGTGAAAGTTAATCAATTAGGTTTGAATATTACCGCTTCTTCACCTTCGTCTTTTCCAATTTCTTGGGCTTGCCCAGCGAAACCAAATTCGCAAACAATTTATAAGCACCGGAAACTCCTTCCGGCAGCTCACGGAAAAACGACAAGCCTGTGTACACATAATATCCCTCGCCATACTTGGCCACCAACAGGCTTCCATTCTTCGCAGGCTCACCGGCATCATTCATCGAGAGCAGCGCTTCGTAGTTGGCATCCCAGGTAGACGGAAAATACAATCCTCTCTCCTGCACCCAGCCTTCAAAATCAGTCGTGGTAATTTTGTTCGGGAAGTTGAGCGCGGGGTGTTCGGGTTTTAAAATTCGCACCTCGCTGTTCTCTTCGGTCACGCGATCGCGCGAAAGCGTCAATGGAAAAGGCGCAAACTGATCTTTGTCAATCTCGTAATCAAAATTGGTATTGTACTGCGTTACCAGTGTGCCGCCTGCTTTTACGTAGTTCAGCAGCGTAGGCATAAAGTAGCGTATCCGATCGTTGGTATTGATGGCTCGCACGCCCAAAACCACGGCATCTACTTTTTTCAGATTGGATTCGGTCACTTCTTCATTCTTCATCTCCCACACTTCGTAGCCCATGTTGCGCAAGGCAGTGGGCACATCATCACCGGCTCCTTTGATGTAGCCGATCACCGCACCTTCTTTCTTCAAATTGATGCGCACAATTTCTTCTTCGGCCTTTGGTTGCAGCGTCTGCACTGGAATATGATCGTACTGAATGGTTTGTACACTCACATCGTATTGCTTGCCATTTACTTCGGCCATTGCACGTACCGTGGATTTGATTTCTTCTTTGCCCGGTGTAACGACAAATGTCACCTGCTTCTCTTCATTTCTTTTCTTCAACTCAAACGGAATCGCAGCCGGCTCTGATTTCCAACCTGCTGGCAATGTAAGTTTCACGTTGCCGCTAATTCCATCTACAGTGGACTTCAGCAAAACCGTCATTGACTGTGGTTGTTCATCTTTAAACAGATATACGGACTTACTCAGGTTCGTAAATACGGGAGGAACAATTTCAAACGGACGCGACAATTCTCCTTTAACAGGATCTGTCCATTTGTAAATTAACGGAATGGGTATCGTCAACTTTTCTCCATTCACCAGAAATGTAAACAGCAATGTGACCGAAGGATCATTCTCCGGCTTACCCACAAAACTTGAATTGGGAATGGTAAACAACCCCAATGAGTGCGGCTTGTTAAGCCAATACGGTCCTGAGAAATCCACTTGCTCTGTCAGCTTGCGTTTTGATTTGAAGGCCAGCGGCACATTGTTTTTCAACGAAGCAGAAAGTGCGGTGTCGTAGTCCAGATTTTTAGAAACAATGGAAGTAAGTGACAACGCAGCCGAGGACCGATTGATCACCTCAAAGGTGGCGAGTACGGGTTGTCCGGGTGACACCCAATATTGATCGGCCAGAACTTCTACATACAAACCCGCGCAATCCTGAATCAATTGATTCACTTCGTTCAGCTTCTTTATTTTCCACACCGATGTACTGAGTTGTTCAATCTCCTTGCGTATCTGTAAGAGTAAAGCTATGCTGGCGGCAGGATCTTCTTGCTTGAATTCGCTGATCGCTCGATCTACCAATGCAGGAATTCGCTCCGCTCCTTTCACGCGGCTCCACGTGGTGTTCACATTATCGAAAATATCTTTTGCGGCTTTTTCTCCTTTCACAAACTCAAAAAATTCCAGAGCCTCGCCTCTTCTGCCGGGCGATCCGAAGCCTTGACTCTTATGTTGCGTTCTGCTTTCAGCCGCAATTTCAGAATAAGATTTTCCCAGCAGCGTGTTGTATGTACCTACATTCATAGTAACAATACCGGGCGTATTTTCATTGATGGTTTGATTCCACCATCGACCGGTGTTGGTGTAAATTCCCTTTGCCTGCCATGTGCCTAATTCTTTTACCTGATCGGGAAATTGATTGGGATCATTCGTCAGGTCAAACGCTTCCTGAGCCAAAATGGCGGAGGCGGTATGATGACCATGACCGGCACGCTCGTCGGGAGGAAAGCGTGTCAATATAACATCGGGTTGAAACTGGCGAATGACTTTTACTACATCCGAAAGTATTTCATTCTTATTCCAGATTTCAAAAGTCTCTTTAGCGTTTTTTGAAAAACCAAAATCATTGGCACGCGTGAAGAATTGTTGTCCACCGTCTAGTCGTCTGGCAGCCAAGAGTTCCTGTGTGCGAATCAAGCCAAGCAAGTCGCGGATTTCAGGACCGATTAAGTTTTGACCACCATCACCACGTGTCATAGATAGATAGGCCGTGGAGGCGAGACGATCGTTGGCCAAATAAGCAATGGCTCTTGTATTCTCATCGTCAGGATGTGCGGCCACATACAAAACTGATCCAAGAAAATTGAGTTTCTTTAGTTTGAGTTTGATCTCCGACGCACTGGGCTGCTTTCGCACCTGAGCAAAGGAAATCTGTACGAGTAGAATGGCGGCTAATAACGTTAGAAATCGCATGCAGAAATAACTTTAAAAATTCACAATTTAATTCGGGCAAGTTACAGAAGATGCAGCAGGTGCTTTATCAAAAAATTGTTAAAACTTGGGTTCTTTTTCACCACTCATCAAAAAGGTGACAGCGTGAAGCGTAACCGCAACCTTCACTTCGAGCGCAACAAATCAAAAAAGGAAAACTCAGGAATTACGCAGGGAGATAAGTCAAACAATAAAACGAGATTGGTTTAAAATGATAATTTTGAGCAAAACTATTTTGTATGATCGATAAGCGAGTTGCAAATGCTAAAGAAGCTATCAAAGATATTCCGAATGGAGCTACTTTGATGATTGGTGGGTTTGGACTTTGCGGTATACCTGAAAACTGTATTGCGGCCATCTTGGAAAAAGGCATTACGGGACTAACATGTATTTCCAACAACGCCGGTGTCGATGATTTTGGAATTGGATTGCTGTTGAAGACGAAGCAGGTAAAGAAAATGATTTCTTCCTATGTAGGCGAGAATGCGGAGTTTGAGCGCCAGTTGCTTTCCGGTGAGTTGGAAGTGGAGTTGATTCCGCAGGGCACGTTGGCCGAGCGCGTGCGTGCGGGAGGTGCCGGCATTCCTGCCTTCTTCACTCCCGCCGGTGTGGGCACAGAAGTGGCCGAAGGAAAAGAGACACGTATATTTGATGGCAAAACCTATTTGATGGAACATTGGCTGCGCGCCGACTTTTCAATCGTAAAAGCCTGGAAAGGAGATACTTCAGGCAACCTAATGTACAAGGGCACCGCCCGCAACTTCAACCCCATGATGGCCACCGCAGGCACCATTACCATTGCCGAAGTAGAAGAGTTGGTGGAAGTAGGTGAACTCGACCCCAACCACATCCACACCCCCGGCATCTTCGTGCACCGCATATTTCAAGGAGCGAAGTACGAGAAAAGAATTGAGCAGAGAACCATAACTAATTCGGTGATTCGATAATTTGTTAATTCGTTAATTAGTTCTTCTGCGATGGCTGAAAACAAAAAATACAATCCAAACCTAGAAGATAACTTAATCGTGAATTTAAGTTTTCAATTCGCATTGCAGGTTATTGAATTTACAGAGGTACTGGAAAGCAATAGAAGATTTGCAATAGCCAATCAATTGATACGATCAGGTACATCGATCGGAGCCAATGTTCGTGAGGCACAAAACGCTGAATCAAAAGCAGATTTTATTCATAAAATGAAAGTCGCTGCAAAAGAAGCAGATGAAACAGAATATTGGCTTTTGTTAGCACATCATTCTAAAAACTATCCTTCTTGTGAAGAGCTACTTGATAAGTTGATAGTAATTAAAAAAGTTCTTTCCAAGATAATCGGAACATCCAAGGGAAAGTAGAGTCATTATTATCGAATTAACAAATTATCGAATCACCGAATCATCGAATTAATCAATCATCGAATTAACGAATCATCGAATTATCGAATTAAAATTATGTTAGACAAAATCGGAATCGCAAAGCGCATAGCACAGGAAGTGCGGAACGGGATGTATATTAACCTGGGCATTGGCATTCCAACGTTGGTAGCCAACTACATTCCCCACTCTATGAATGTGGTGTTACAGTCGGAAAATGGGTTGCTGGGGATCGGGCCCTTCCCTACCGAAGATCAGGTAGATCCGGACTTGATCAATGCCGGAAAACAAACCATTACCATGATGCCGGGGTCGGCGTTGTTTAGCTCTGCCGACAGCTTCGGAATGATTCGCGGAGGAAAAGTAAACCTCACTATTTTGGGTGCGATGGAAGTTTCCGAAAATGGAGACATCGCCAACTGGAAAGTGCCAGGCAAAATGGTGAAAGGCATGGGTGGCGCTATGGACTTAGTAGCTTCTGCTCAGAATATAATTGTCGCTATGCAGCATTGCAGCAAGGAAGGAGCTTCGAAATTGCTTACCAAATGTTCGCTGCCCATTACCGGTTTAAATTGTGTGAAGAAGATCGTGAGCGATCTGGCGGTGCTAGATGTTTTACCAACCGGAGGCTTTAAATTATTGGAGTGCGCCCCAGGAGTCAGTGTAGAACAAATTAAAAATGCGACCGAAGGAAAACTGATTATTGAAGGTGAAATACCCGAGATGAAATTAGCCTGAAATGCTACCTTTGCGCCGAATAAGTTTTTAAAAGTAATCATCTCCCAATTGAAATAAGGCCATTCTCAAATTACTACATTTTCAAATTCCGCCTCATTTTCAAATTAACGTATTTTCAAATTTTCAAATTAAAATAAATGAAATCCTCCGAAATCAATTTTAAAGTAGAATTAGACGCTAACAACGTACCCGAAAAGATCTATTGGGATGCTACCGAGAAACCCGAACCCGGCATGACAGAAACCAAGTCAATCAGCATCTCCCTGTGGGATCATGTTCAAAAAAACACACTACGCATTGATTTATGGAGTAAAGAAATGCCCGTAGAAGAAATGAGACGTTTTTACATTGATTGTCTGGGAGGGTTATCGCAAAGCATACTTAGCTCAACAGGCGATGAATTTATGGCTGCCGAGATCAATTTATTATGCGAAAAACTGGCAAAGCATGTAGCCAGTATTAAATAACGCTTTTCCAGCGATCTGACGGCAACTTGGGTCTATGCAACGGATTGCAAAAAAGTTGCACCACAAACGTTTGAATATTTCGTTTTTCTTGTAGATTTAGGCATTAAACTCTAAAATCTGTATGAATAAATTCTACAAAAAGTCGGTTGTGCCACTACTGTTGATGGTCTTTGGCACGGCCAGCCTCATGGCTCAAACAATCATATCCGGTTCTGTGAAGGATGGTGCCACCCAAGAAACATTAGCGGGTGTGAACATCATCGTGAAGGGCAAGGTGATAGGAACCATCTCTGATGTGAATGGTACCTATAATTTAAAAGTAACACAAGCTCCCCCATTTACGCTTGTATTCTCTTTCATCGGCTTCCGTACGCAGGAAGTTGAAATCAAAGATGCCAACACCACTGGTTTGGATATCTTGCTCGAAGAAGAATCATTGCTGGGTCAAGAAGTAGTGGTTGCTGCTTCCCGTGTGGAAGAAAGCATCCTGAAATCCCCAGTAACTATCGAAAAGATGGACATTCTGGCTATCAAGCAAACCGCCGCTCCTGATTTTTATGATGGTTTGGCCAACGTAAAAGGCGTTCAGGTAAACTCCGGAAGTTTGAACTTTACGGCAGTAAATACCAGAGGCTTTGCCACCATCGCCAACACCCGTTTTGTACAATGGGTAGATGGTATGGATACACAAGCTCCCCTACTCAACTTCCCTACCGGAAGTATCATGGGTGTAGGTGAATTGGATGCCGAAAGTATGGAATTGATTCCGGGTGCTGCATCGGCACTTTATGGACCCAATGCCTTTAATGGTATTTTGATCATGAATAGCAAAAGCCCTTTTGACTACCAGGGATTGAGTGCACAGATTAAAACAGGTGTTACCAGCTCCAATGCAGGAGGTACCGATCCAATGGCACAATACAGCATTCGCTATGCAAAAGCATTTAATAATAAACTAGCTTTCAAAATAGGTGCTTCCTATTTGCGGGCTAAAGATTGGTTGGGAAATGATTACAAAACTGATCGTATAAATACACCTTCAACAACAGACCGTAGTGGATTACCCAACTTCGATGGACTAAATTTATATGGTGATGAAACTCAGATTCCATTAGCAACCCTTACCGGAATACCTACGATGCCAACGGTAACAAGAACCGGCTTTAGAGAACAAGATTTAGTAGATGACCGTGAAGCAAAAACATTAAAGTTTGATGCCGCATTGCATTATCGCATTACAGATAAAATTGAAGTGCTTTACAACTACCGCTACGGAGGTGGTAGCTCGGTTTATCAAGGAGCTGAGAAATATGCTCTTAGGGACTTCAATCAGCAATTCCATAAGTTCGAAATTAAAGGTGACAATTTCTTCTTGCGTGCCTATCAGTCCGCAACAGATGCAGGAAAGTCATACAACCTTTCAGCCCTTGGAGCATTTATGAATGAAACCGTAAGCCCCACTGCATCAAGCTGGGTACCTGATTATGTAGTAGCTTATCAAGGCGCACTTTTACCCGGAATACCAGCAGCTAACCCTGCCGCAGCACAGGCTTTTGCAGACAGAGATAGACCATTACCCGGAACACCCCAGTTTGAAAGTCTTGTGAATGCAGTAAAGTTTAACTTCTTTCAAAAAACTCCTGTCGGAAGATGGACTAGCCCATTAGGAACATCGCGTGCTGTTGCTGGTGGTGCCTCATTTATTGACAACTCTAAACTCAATCATATTGAAGGTAACTATAAGTTCTTCAATCAGATTAAGTGGGCTGAAATCCAAATTGGTGGTAACTTCCGTCAATATGATCTATTCTCGAATGGAACCATCTTCAACGAAGCTCCTGCCGATGGTAAGAACTTCTCACGAGTGGTGATCAATGAATTTGGAGCATATACTCAGATTGCCAAAACGTTTGCGGAAAAGATAAAAGTGACTGGTTCAGTTCGTTATGATAAGAATGAAAACTTCAACGGACAGTTTTCTCCTCGTCTTTCTGTTGTTTATGAACTTAATAAGGATAATAACATCCGTGCTTCATTCCAGACCGGCTTTAGAAATCCGGACACCCAAGCACAGTTTATCTTTTTCCCTACTTCTGGCCCAACATTATTAGGAAGTGCAGAAAGAAATGCCGGAAGATATGGTGTACATAATGGCGGTGCTTGGACACAAACTTCGTATACAAATTTTAGAAACTTAGGAGGAGTTCTTGCAGCAGACGGTACACCTACCGGGTCTCCAGCTGCTATTGCAGCTCTTGAAACAGCCAATGTAGCTTACGTACAACCTGAACAATTGAAATCCATCGAGGTTGGATACAAAGGCTTGATGATGGGCAAGCTATTGGTTGATTTAAATGGTTACTATACCTCTTATACCAATTTCTTAGGCTCACAAATTGTAGCTAGCAAAAAAGGAATAGTTCATCAAGGTGTAACAACTGGAACTGGCGCCTTACCTGGCAGACTTTTTTCACTTTATAACAATTCCACCGAAGAAGTTAAGTCTTATGGGGTTGGTTTAGGTTTAACCTATAGCTTGCCTAAGAACTTTATCGTGACTGGTAATTACAACTATGCAGATTTGGATGCTAAACAAACAACTGAATTTAATCCTGCATTCAATACACCTAAAAACCGATTCAGTGTAGGTGTTAGTAACAGAAAAATTGTGAAGAACATGGGCTTTAATGTGAATTACCGCTGGCAGCAGTCTTTTGATTGGGTATCTTCTTATGGAAACAACCTTCCTTGGACAGTACCTGCATTTGGTGTCTTAGATGCGCAAGTAAATTACAAGGTATCTAGCCTCAAATCCCTCATAAAGTTAGGAGCGACTAACTTGGGTGGTGGAGACTATCGCACCAACTTGGGTTCTCCATTTGTTGGACAACAATACTATATCTCCATTACGTTTGATGAATTCTTAAATTAATCCACGTAGACTATTCTTACTATGAAAAATACAAATCTCCTATACACAGCACTTGCAACCATTTTACTGGTTGGGGCTTGTAAGCAAGAAGATGTGAAACTCACCCCGCCGAAAGTTGAACCTCCGGTAGTGGTTACTCCTTCCAAAGGTACTGCTGACTTTACAAAGTTTGTGGCCATCGGAAACTCACTCACAGCCGGCTATCAATCAGGTGCCTTGTTTGACGAAGGTCAGGCAAACTCATTACCTAAGATTCTCTCTACGCAATTTTCGTTGGCGCAAGGAACCACGTTAACATTCAATCAACCGGACATTAATTCGGTTTATGGCTTTTATGGAACTGCTGGAACTCTCGTTTTAGGAAGGCTGATTTTATACGATGCAGATGGTGTGGCGGGTCCCAGGACTGCTTCACCCGCTCCTGTAGGAACACCCGGCATGCCAGCTCCTTACAATGTGGGTGGCTCTGTGCCAACAGCTTTTACCGGTGACAAGACCAAGTTAAATAACTTTGCCGTACCCGGTATTTTGTTGGGACAAGCTTTGATTCCTGATACAGGTAATCCTTCTTCCCCTTTCTTCAACCCACTGTGGGCACGATTTGCATCTGCTCCCGGTGTTAAGACAATCATGGAAGATGCGATTGCAGCGGCTCCTACCTTTTTCTTGTTCGACTTAGGGAACAACGACGTGTTGGGCTATGCAACGGGTGGTGCTTCCAATCCACTCATATTCACTTCAGAATCCAGTTTCACTACGCAATACAATGGAGCGATTACAAGTTTACTTGGCAGTCTTCCAAATGCGAAGGGGGTTCTCGTAAATATCCCAGATGTTACGTCCATTCCATATTTCAACTTAGTTGCCTGGAATGCAATTCCGATGGATGCAGCCACCGCCACGCAGGTAAATACCGGTTTCGCAGGCTATAATGGAGTGCTCGATGGAATTAAAGCTAATGCCGCATTGATGACCGCTTTTGGTTTAACGGCCTCAGGCTTGGATGCCCGAAAAATTACATTCGCTGCTTCTACTAAAAACGCAGCGGTACTTTCAGATGAAACGCTCACCGATTTAGGGGCAGCTTTTGATGCACTTCAAGGTGCCGGTGCTATTACTGCTCAACAGCGTGCAGGTTTGGAACCATACAGAAGAGCGAGACAAGCCACATCGTCTGATATTTTAACATTGACAGCAGGATCAGTCCTCGGAACAACCGTAGGCGGCAACGCACAAGCAATCATCGGAATTACTGTGCCACTTGAAGACAAATACGTTTTAATCCCTTCAGAAACAGCTGAGATCAAAGCACGTACCACTGCCTTCAATAACATCATTAAGAGCGTAGCAGATGCTAACCCTACTAAATTAGCCTTAGCAGATGCAAATGCCGCCTTTAATTCGCTTGTAACAAACAAGGCTGGTGTTTACAACGGCATCACGATCACGCCAACCATGCCTCCGCCAACGGGCGTTTTCTCCGAAGACGGTGTGCATCCGAACAGCCGTGGTTATGCATTCATGGCCAATCTGATTATTGATGCTATTAATGCGAAATTTACAGCTGTGATTCCGAAAGCTGACCTTTCTAAATTTAAAGTAACTGGTCTGCCGGTAAATAAGCCGTAATTGAAAGTACTTACTCAAAAAAAGGGCTTCGGCCCTTTTTTTATGTTATTTCGTGAATGGACATTAGCCCAATCATACTCTACGAAGATGGGATCATTCTGGTAGTAAACAAACCGGGTGGTTTGATGGTGGAACCTGACCGAAATGGGCATACCAATTTGCTACAAGAAGTGAAGAAGTATCTAAGAGCAAAAACCGGTGTAGAATGTTATGTTCAACACTTGCATCGGTTGGACCGGCCTGTGAGTGGTATTGTTCTATTTACCAAGAGCAGAGAGCATCTCCGGAATCTAAGTGAGCAATTTGCAGAACGAAAGGTTAAAAAGCACTACCATGCGGTGACCACAAACGCACCGACATTACCTGAAGGAGAACTCATTCACTGGCATCGGAAGGAGAAAAAGAGAGCGGTGCTGTATGGTGAACGCATTGAGTTTGCTGAACTGGCTAAACTGTACTACAAAGCACAGCGTGTTTCGGAGCAGCGTGTTGAATGGGACATTCAATTAGAGACTGGAAAGTATCACCAGATTAGGGCGCAGTTGGCGGGCCTAAGCTGCCCGATTGTAGGAGATGGGTTGTATGGATCTGAAACCTTTTTTAAACCTGATTGTATTGCGCTACACGCACATCGGTTGGTTTTTTATCATCCGATTACAAATGAGGAAATTGCGATTGTAGCGCCGGTCCCATTTTAATTAGATTCGTGATTGCGAAGCGGTGGCCGGTGTCAGTACGGCTATAATCGCAGGCAACATGCCGTCCGACACCTCCTACGTTGAGTTTAGTACCTTGTCATGTCGAACGCAGTGAGACAACTTCGGTTAGGCAAAATTACTTGGTAGTGGTTAAGAAGATGCCTCGTGCCTCGGCATGACAGAGTGGGTTTTAGGTGGATACTCGGTATTGGATACTGGAAACTTGATACTGGATACTGGATACTCGATACTGGATACTGGATACTGGAAACTGGGCACTCGATACTGGATGAGAAGTAGATAGTACTGATTCGTGTTGCGAAGCGGTGGCTGGTGTCAGTACGGCTATAATCGCAGGCAACATGCCGTCCGCCTTGTCATGTCGAACGCAGTGAGACAACTTCGGTTAGGCAAAATTACTTGGTAGTGGTTAAGAAGATGCCTCGTGCCTCGGCATGACAGAGTGGGTTTTAGGTGGATACTCGGGTATTGGATACTGGAAACTTGATACTGGATACTGGATACTCGATACTGGATACTGGATACTGGATACTCGATACCGGATACTGGACGAGAAGTAGATAGTAGATTCGTGTTACAAAGCTGTGGCCGGTGTCAGTACGGCTATAATCGCAGGCAACATGCCGTCCGACACCTCTACCCTAGGTCGAGTTTAGTAGAGAAGATGCCTCGTGCCTCGACATGAAACGAACATTGGAGTTCGGCTACGTAACCCAATGGAGTGTTTGTGGTGTAACCGGATTGACGAACGGCTCGTTGTTCTGCTGTGAAATAGCCCAGAGTCGTTTGATCTCGTAGTACCAACGAGCCTGCAAATCTGGTTCGCCAATCAGCGAAAGCGTAGGTTTTGATTTCAACCCTTCACTCAATTTATTAAACACGCCTAAGTCCTGACCGATGAACTGCTTTCCCAAACGCTTCAGCGGAAGCCACAAAAAATTGGCAAGGGCTATATCCGTATACAGGATGTGTGTAAGCTCAGTTTGATTCTCGTTGATGGGTGTGAGCACCGTGATGGAAACCACCTGGTTCTTTTCTCCTACCAAAATATGTTCCGTTCGGATTCCCGGAATCTCGAAGGTGATTTCGGTACTGGTACCTCCTTTTAATATTCCATATCCTTTGGAATTACCGGAAGGTTTGTGCCGCACCATTTTGAAACCACGAGCTGTTGGCTCAAACTTCTTCTCTTTCAATTTTAGTTTAGAAGCCGAACGCCAATACCACGATTGATGTACGAATGTAACGTGAGCCGGATCGATGAGACCGATGACAGAATGATCAATGTCTGCCGGCATCATGACGGTTTCTACATGTTTGAATTTCTGGTCATGTGCAAGAACTAAATTGGGTGGTGGTTCGCTGGGAATAGTATTGGGTAATTTCTTTTCCGGAATATAGACCCAAATGGTGTCGTTGACTTCCGCAACCGGATATTGAAACACTTTGATCTTCGATGGATCAAATGTTGCATCCGGAGGCATCGCAGGAATGCCGGTGCAAACACCCTTCGTGTTGAAGGTCCAGCCGTGGTAGCAGCATTGAATGACATCGTTTTTAAACCAACCTTGCGAAAGCGGTACACCTCTGTGTGGACAATTATCGCGCAAAGCAAACACGGTGCCTTGAGCATCGCGACCAATCGCTATTTTTTCGCCAAGCATTTCCTTTCCAATCACTTGCCCCTTCTTCAAGGCAGAACTATGAAAGGCGAGGTACCAAAGGTTTTTTAAAAAGAGAGAAGCATCTGCTGCCATATTTTTCTAATTTGATTTAATCTTTATATGATAGCAATTTTTTCATAGATTTCTTTGGTGCAAGAGCTCCAAACGATTTAAAAAACTTTTCCTCCTTTGATTTCTGATTGTCTTTCAAAGATTTGGTCAGGCTCTTAATTAACTCTCGTTTGTTGGAAACACTTAGACCTTTTAGTAGGCTCTTATAAGTTTCTACAATATGGTTATCACTAAAGCACATGCGGTTTTAACAATGCGAATTTAGCAGAAATAAAGAAGATTCAACTCAAATCCAATCGCAGTTTAACAAATACCGGCTCACGAAAGTGTTCGTCGGGTGTAAGGGACGCAAAACTGATTTCCGTCAGTAAATGTGGCTCTATCCAGATGCTTGTCTTTTCATCCATTACCTTTTCTGTAATCGGCTTCTTCACCACTTTCAATTTTTTAATCTCGGTAAAGACTTCCTTCAGGGTGGCGTCGTCAAAACCGGAACCTACTTTGCCGCGGTAAACCAACTTGCCTTCGATTTGCTCAGCAATGTGCAAGCCACCAAATGTGCTGGCTCTGTCCCCTTTGCCGGGGTTGTATCCAATGATCACACAATCGCGCGTGTTTCGGATTTTGATTTTCAACCACGCATCGCTTCGCTTGCCGGGCAAATATCGGCCATTCATGTCTTTGGCCATGATGCCTTCCAATCCCAATTCGCGGGCGGCTTCTAACAGACTTTCACCATCCTCAACACTTTCGCTAATGCGATAGGGCGTCTCCGGGCGAACCGCATCTCGCAGCCATACCTTGCGTTTGTGCAGCGGCTCGTGCATCAAACTGCGACCATCCAAATACAGACAATCAAAGAGGTAACAATAAGCCGGAGTTGATTTTGACAGGCGTTGAATGTTGGTTTCGCCGCTGCTCATCAATCGCTTGATCACGGTTTTAAACTCCGCCTTTCCTAGTTTATCGAGGCAAACTATTTCGGCATCGAACACACCACACGTGGCCCGAAATGCTTTGTCCGCCACCTGCAACTCTGGGAATTGTTTGGTGATGTCGTTTTTGTTACGACTCAGAATCCGTACTTGTCCATCTTCCATGTAAATGAGCGCACGGATGCCATCCCACTTTACTTCGTATGAAAAATCGTTTCGTTTAGGAACGACATTTACACTATCCGACAACATCGGCTCGATGGTGTCGTGCAGGTAGTTAATCTGTGGTGTGTCAACGCGCTCCAGCAACCACTCTTTGGCTTTGATTTTGTAAATCCGATATTCGCCGTTCACTTCTTTGCTGGTAAGCCGGAAATAAAAACCATCTTTTTTGTCTTTGGTAATTTGGTATTTCCCCAAGGCATAAATCCACATTTCGCCACCACCATATTGGCCTTTGGGAATGGTGCCATCGAAAGTCAGATACTTCATCGGGTGATCTTCTGTTTGCACTGCAAATCGCTTCACACCTGGATAAGGAGGCAATCCTTTTGGCACCGCCCATGATTTCAGCACACCGTCTTGCTCCAAACGCAAATCGTAATGCAAGTGTGAAGCATGGTGTCGATGAACCACAAAATTATTACCACCGCTAATTTCTACTTTTGCTTCCGGCTCAGGTGTTTTGGTGAAGTCCCGCTTTTGCTCGTACGATTCCAGTTGCTCCGGTGTTTTTCGTTTCTTCGATGGAGGCAATTCTTTCGCGACGATCGGCTTTCGGTGTGTGTGTAAACTCACCGCATACGCGTCCATTCCCTCCCACGCATCGCCATCGTTGACCACTTTCTCCAACGCATTTTTTAAGTGAAACTCTTTGGGGTCTTTTACACGCGCTAACGCATCCCACGAAAGTGGCATGGAAACCGGTGCACCTACCCTTCCGCGTAAGCTGTAAGGTGACACAATGCTTTGGCCTGAGCGTATGCGATAGATGTCGATGAGCACACGTCCCTTGCGTGCTTCTTTCTTGATGTGCAATGTTGTGGTTGTGGAATTCCTCTCCACAAAAGGTTGTGCGATTAATTGAGCTGCATCAAACACTGTATGAAAATCGTGCTTTGGTTCGATAGGGCAACAGATGTGAATGCCTTTGCCTCCGGTGGTTTTTACAAAGGGCGTATAGCCAAATACTTCGATGGATTGCCGCAGCTTAAAACCAATATCGACGACATCGGCGAAGGAATATCCTTCGGGCGGATCGAGATCGAAGACGAGATAATCGGGAAAATCAAATTGTGGCTTGCGACTGTGCAACTGATGCAACTCGAGCGAGGCCAGATTCGACAACCAAACCAACGAAGCCGGTTCGGTGGCAATGATGTAATCTTTCTTTTCTTCTTTTCCCAACGATGCAAACTCCAGCCAATCGGGTGCCCACTCTGGTTTGTTTTTTTGATAGAACATTTCACCATGAATGCCGTCGGGAAAACGAATCAACGTAAGTGCGCGGCCCTTGACATAGTTGAGCAACGTGGGCGCAATGGTGAGGTAGTATTCGATCACCTCTGCCTTCGAAATGCCATCTTCGGGAAATAGAATTTTGTCGAGATTGCTCAACTCTACTTTTCGCTTTCCTATGGTAACCCACTGCGATTTCTTAGCCACGTTCGAAAATAAAAATATGAATTTAAAACTACCACTTTCAGGGCATATTCCGATAGGGTAAGTGAAAGAACTGGAAACGTTACCGGCGTACCGCTCGCATCCATTGATGAGGCCATTCACTAAAATAATTTTACAACAATCGATTTGTTGTCAGCCGTTTACCGATTTGATGCATCCGCAGTTCCTATTTGGAAGCAGAACACGCTTGTGAATTGAATATATTTGTTTTGAAAAAGAAATTTTGAAATCTATGAAAACTCTATCCTGTAAAATAAGTCTTTCTGTTCTGATGCTGAGTGTAGTGCTGAGTTGTTCCAACAATAGCAAAGATACACCCGCCGTAATACCTCCGGAAGAAAACGAGTTTACGTTTGCGAAAGGTGCCGATGTAGGTTGGCTGACTGAGATGGAAGCAGCGGGCGTGAAATTTTATGATAACAATGGCGTGCAAAAAGAATGTATTCAATTGTTAAAAGATAAAGGCATTAACTCCATTCGACTGCGTGCATGGGTGAATCCGGCCAGCGGTTGGAATAACACACGCGATGTGGTGATTAAATCGCAACGCGCCAAAGCGCTCGGCATGAAGTTGATGATCGATTTTCATTACAGTGATGATTGGGCCGACCCCGGTAAACAACCCATTCCTGCTGCGTGGGTAAAACTGAATTATAACGACATGAAAACGGCGCTCTACACATACACCAAAAAGGTAATGGATACGCTGAAGCTCAACAACATTACACCAGAGTGGGTGCAGGTAGGGAATGAAACGAATGACGGTATGTTGTGGGAAGCGGGAAGAGCTTCGAAGTCGATGGACAATTTTGCAGGCTTTGTAAAGGCCGGTTACACTGCCGTGAAAGAAGTAAGCCCTACCACACAAGTGATCGTGCATTTATCGAATGGCTACGACAACAACTTGTTTCGCTGGATGTTTGACGGGCTAAAAGCAAACGGTGCCAGTTGGGATATCATTGGCATGTCGCTCTACCCCTATTGGGCTCCTGCAGGCATCAATGGATGGGCAACCACCAATGAACGGTGCTTGACCAATATGAACGATATGGTGGCACGTTACGGCACGCCAGTGATGGTTGTTGAAGTGGGCATGCCTAACTCAGAGGCGGAAAAATCAAAAGCGTTTTTGGCTGACATCATTACCAAAACAAAAAGTATTGCCAACAACAAAGGGTTAGGTGTTTTCTATTGGGAACCGCAATGTTACAAGAAATGGAAAGGCTATGAGATGGGTGCTTTTGATGATACCGGCAAACCCACAATGGCTATGGATGCGTTTGCGAATTAACAAGACCACTTTGGGATGAAGAGGTCTGGCATGGCGCTGGTTGAGATTGGCTTGGCCTTACTCACGGGCATTGGTAAAATCATCTTCATGGATAGGTTGAATTGGCGACTGCCTTACATTTCTGTGGTGATCATCGGCTGGCTGTCGTACATTTTGTGGCAACGCAAAAGAAACCCCGATCAGTTGGTGAGATGGGGATTTCAACGAGATCACTTTTGGGGTGTTGCGAAAAGAGTTGCTTGGTTTGGTGTGTTGGCAGTGGCCATATTTATGGTGATTGGCTTTATTCAAAATAGCCTGCAATGGACCTGGCATCTCTTTCCGATTTTACTCATCTATCCGCTGTGGGGCGTGTTTCAACAATTTATGGTGATATCATTGGTGGTGGGCAACTGGCAAGATATGAATCAAACTGGTAAGCGCTCTGCTCCTATTCTGTTATTGGCAGCTACCCTTTTTGCACTGGTTCACTATCCGCATGGGTGGTTGATGGGCGGCACGTTTGTGCTGGCTTTATTTTATGGCGCCATATTTCTGAAAGAACGTAACATTTATGTGCTGGGTATTTTGCACGGCTGGTTGGGAGCGGTTTTCTTTTATACCGTGCTAGGAAGAGATCCTTTTCAGGAAGTATTTGGCAAATACTTTACGGAATAGAATGAGCATCCGGCCGGGGATATGTTTCTCCATCCATCGAATGGACATCGCGCAGATGAACACATTTGTAATATCCTTTGCGGATGTACCGCGTAGTGGCTTCGATTTGTACCTTTTTGTTTTGTCGAATTAGATCGTGGTAGTTGAAGGTAGCGAGCCGCTGATAGTCAACAGAATCCAAATACAGTTTGACGACAGAATCGCCGGGCATGTACACATCCACAAATGGAAGATAGAGAACCTTGTTTTTGCCAAGCGACTCATACACCGAAAGAAATTCCTGATTGTCGGAGGGATCGGCTAAGTGATACAGAGAGTCGATCGATTTTTTTGCTTGCTGAATACGGTTTTCCGGCCAGCCATAGAAGCTACCGATTGCATCGGTATCAAAATACAAATCGCCCCGGATGATGAGCGGTCGTTCCTTCTCTGCGCAAGCGTAGAGACAAGTAAATACGAACAGCAGTAGAATGAATTTCATCTAATTTTCATAAGCGCGTTTAGCGAATTGAGTAACCATTCATCTTCTTTTCGATTCATTGCATATTCAATCAGAGGAGTCAATTTTCGTTGCATGCGAGTAACGGGCAATCGGAATTTGTGGAGTTTATTGGTAACAGAAATTCGGATGAGGAAATGGTCAGATAAATTGGCTCTGCTGTAGGTTGTATCGATGGAGTGCAGAAACTCAATTACCTTATCAAAATCCTTTCGCTGCAAGTTGAGTCCCATTACCGACAAGTCGTAGCAATCCATAAGTTCGGTGTTCAAGGATGTTGCGTTTTCCGTAGGCAGATAATATACTCCATAAATTGATCCGCCGGAGGTCACACCCTGATAGGTAATACTTACAAAGTTTTCTTGAAGACATTTTTGTGCCCATGAATGCAACGAGCCCATCAGTAAAAACATGAACAAAATCGGCAGCCGAATCATGAGTGGAGGTTAATCGTTTACAAGGTTGAAAATCGCCATTTCCTAGTTGTGATGCAAATCTTAGGAACCCAAGAAATCCTTACTACAAACTATTCATTTCTAGTCATTCTCTCCATCCTTTTGAACTAATTCAATTATACGATCATGGCTGGGAGTATAGCCAAACATGAGAAATCGATCTCCATTGATTTCATTGATATTGTATCTATCGAACACAGTTAAACTAAGATCTTTAAATCGCTACTGTTTCGTTGACTACTCATAATGTTTTTATAGCATTTAATCTTTTGTATTGCAAAAGAGTCTATTTCCGCCGGCTCGTCTTTTTCACCTAAATAAGCAAGCCATAATTTCGTAGCATTCTCTTTTAGCCAGATCGAATCTCTGTCGAAAATTCTCAGAGAATCATGATTCACTCAGTGTTTGTTGTATTGTTCTATATTCAATCTTTTTAATTTTCATTGACTTTCGAACCTTGGAGAAACATAACCAAAATGGCCGTTACATCAATCATCTAGCAGGGTATATTGTAGGCGATCACTTGAGTCGAAAAACAGAATTAATGTGTAACTGAAAGCATCGCCTTTGTCAACCAAGTAATCGTATCTCGATTTATACTCTCCGTCTTCCAGCACAATTTCATCATCGGGGCTACCCAATAAAATTCGGATTTCGTTTTTACTTTTATTTATCAGTCCAACACTGTCCAACAGATAATTTAACATTTGCCCTCTTTCCCTTCTTGAGGCTCTTGCCCAAGCATTTGAGCTAAACTTTACATTATTGGGAATATGATCGGATGCCATTTTTTTCTGTAGCGTAAAGTAGGTTTGAACGAAGTAAACACTGGTTCCAAACAATAAAAACAACAGTACTCCAAAAATCAACTTATTCATTGATCGTAAATCGAATGTAAGATAAATTGTACTATGATCATTAAAGATACCATCAAGAGAAATGAAAGGCGAAATATTCTTGTTACATCCAAAGTCACGCTGTTATTAATCAGAAAGGAAAAGCCGTTATCTATGACGACAATCGTAATTATCAACAAAAGCGGAAACATGATATAGGCTATTTTCTTATACCAACGCCAAATAAATTGCGGCAAAAATCGAATACATAAAGTGGTTACCAAAATTTGAAGAAACAGTATGATGAAACCTATTATCACTGCTAATTATTTCTGTTTTTGGCGAGGTGGTTACCGCTTCTGGCTATCTAGTGCCTTCTCAGTTAAATATTTCATCAACTCTGCTCCTGTTGTCAATGCTGGGCTCGAAAATGGATCGGTAAACATCGCATCGATGGGGCCTTCCCCAAAATAGAGTCCGTCTGAAACCAAGAATGTGATTCGTGCCATTCCCTTGGCTGGAAACGGTTTTCTGGGTTTATCCCATGATCCAATATTATTTACTATCTCTAGGCTCTTAGCAAATAAGTCCTTCGTTAATCTGGATGAAGTCTCATCGGAAGCCTCCCACACAACCATCTTTTCAGTATAATTTATATAACGAGCCGTACCATCACTATATGAAGCTAATACATCCAATCCTTCATCCAGTGCCACTTCTATAATTACTCCGAACAATTCTTTTTTGACGGGTTTGTGACCTTTCGAAAGCAGCTTATTGCAGGCAAGAACTTTCAATCTTGACTCAGCATTCTGGTCGTCCATTATTTTTTGCAAGTCTGTAATACCACTTGCGTTCGAGAACAATACATCAAATGGGTAAATATGTGGTTTTTGGGTATTCGCCTTGAATAGTTCTAAGCTATCGCAAAATAGTAAGTTGTAAATTAAATTTATACCTCTGTTTTTATATGGGGCGGGCTTGGTGGGCGTCTTTTTGAAGAAACTGAATAGTGCCACAGAGGATAAAATGACTATTAACCCTACTCCTATCCTGCCCGTTTTTTTCATAGCCACTATTTGAACCATAAAAATAACAAGAAATAGAATTCAGTCATCATGCTAATACGGCTAACTCCAAAAATAAAACTAAAATTGATAAACGTTGTTTCACCTTAACTGCAACCAAAATCGCATAGTCTCGACTTGCTCTTTTTCATGGTCTGGCCATGTGTTGGAATTAAACGTGTCGCGTACTTTTTCAAGTCCATAATTGTCGCGAAACCAAAATGGCAATTGCTCGATACTTTTGTTCCAGGTAGGCAATGTACGTTCGAGTACCTCTTTCAAATCCCTTTCTGATTTTGGTTTAATGGTAGTTAAAACCCTTCCAGCGAATTCCTGATCTTGATAGAAGCTGTTGGGGCGATTGGTCTCAAATACTTTGATTACGCCGTCAACAATCACTTCATGATCAACCTTAGTTAAGATTTTAATTAACTGCCGAATTCTCAAATCGCCTATTTCCCTAGCCTTGTCCGACGAGATTAAAATCTCCGATTTAACGTAGTCCGATGTTTGCGGTAAGTTCATTCTAAAAACGGTATGTCATTTCTGCTTAGTGTAAAAACAAAATAGGTAGACATTTGCTACTCCATATTTCTATATCTACATTTTGGTTTCCACTAAATTTGTGTTTCCGCAGGATGGTGCTTCCGAAGCTGCGCCTGATCGAGTTATCTGAACCAGTTTAAGAAAACCTAACGTCTCAACAATACTTCAGCCAAAGAAGGAATTAATGCATTGTTGGCTTGAGTTACCTTTATCTACGCCTCCTTTTCCTAAAATAATAGGTCTGATATACCATTTCTTTTTCTCCTGTGTAAATAGGATCAAATTGTTCAATTAGCATTAATTCCCTTTCCTTCCATTCGTATTTTATAATTCTGTCATGAAACCGAGCTGTGTCAGGAAATCCAGTAACCCTCTTTGTTTTTAAAATCAGTTCATTTCCTTTTACCACGTACTGGCCCATTTCGAAAATTTCTTTATCTGATTTTGTTATTTGCTCGAAAGTTGAATCAAAAAATATTAAAACTTCAGAAAAGTCAATAGTGCCACCCTCGTCAATCTTGTACAGTTTCCAAATTCCAATCAACTTGTTTTCGGATTGTGCGTAACCTGTAATACTAAGTATCGTCAGCAGAGTAATGAGATAAGATCTAGCGAATATCATTCCTTCCTAATTTTATCTATTTTGAATATTTAATCCAGTAAAAATATTGGCCAGAGTGGTTTTGTATGCCTTGTGCATATTTCCATTAAGAATAAATAGAATCGAAATTGCATAAATAATTAGTAACAGGCTATTAGTTTTCTCACTTTTCAGTAGTGCACGAAGTCACCACTTCACCCCCTACTAACACACAACGAAGATAAAACTTTAAACCCACTCCTGACGAAACCATTGCTAAAACATGCTGATGGTAGCTATGCTCCTATCTTACCGTGTTCCACTTGTTCTGCGCAAAATCATTTATGTCTTGATATTCAATTGCTTTCAATAAAAAGTCCACCCGATAAAATGCAATTCTCACTACGTGGCCCTTTGTCGGAAATTGATAGTGTCCAACTATATAGTATGGATTCTGTTTTGTAGGGCGTTCATCAATCCTGGTTAAAGTCTGTAAGCCCTTGTGTCGAAGTTCCTCGTTAACTTCTCTAACTTGTTTAAGTGACCAAATTAGTTTTGTTACTTCAATGTCAGACTTTGTTGGCGAGGCATCATAGAAACTATATTTCTGAAAAAAATTCAACCCAGTCAGGTGATTTAAATCTATTGTAACAGAATCGAGCGTTTGTCCCGATGCTGCTAAGTTTGTCAATATAAGGGTCGAAATAATAAATGTTCGTTTAGTCATCCTGAAGTCAAGGTTAGTGCCTTCGTTCGTTTCTCACAGTTGTGCTATTTTCGAAGCTAGGTCCTGTATCACTCCTTACTGGGTGCCATGTGTAAAACGAAAAGCAGAACAAAGATAAAAGTTTAAAATAAATCGTTACGACACCATTGCTCATATTTTGTTGGCGGTAGTACTCTTTACTCAATCACAAATTCTCCTGCATTTTCTCGTATGTATTTGACCCTGATTTGACTCAATGGTTCGTCCTTATAAAGTTTATAAAATTTGTCGTCCAGGTCGTTTAGTGGATTTTGGTCATAAGACTTACTAAAGCTTTCGATTGTTCCATCATTGTGTTTTTCCAAGCCCTCTTTTGTCTCAGAATAAATGGCATTAGCTTGTGCTACGAGGTCTGCAAACCTAATCGCACCTAGGGTCTTAAATGCACGTTCTCCCAAGTCAGCAAGTTGTCCGCTGGAATTAAAATAGAATTGATTGAAGCCTCCATTATTAACTTCTGCTTCGAGAATCCACGTTACATAAATTGCCTTTTGTCCCTCCGAAAGGCTTCTAACAACTGCCTCTTCGTTTGTGAAGTCTTTATTAAATTTTGTTTGAATATTGTCAATAATCACTTGCTCAAGGTTCTCGTCCTTGATGTTTTTAATGATGTCACGAGTTAATACTTTGTAAATGGGTCTTTTTTTAAAGTCATCAATACTCTTTTGTATTTCGTCCGATTCGATGTTAGTTGTTTTCTTTTCTTGTGCAGAACAACCCACTAATTTCAGTAAGGTGCTAATCATAAATACAAGTATCACATGTCTCATTGTCGAATGGATAGTATTGCCAGCTTTTAGCTAATTCAAGTCAGGCCATTTTAACCTCTGCCCCGACCAACAAGATAAAGATAAATAAAGAACTAGAAACTTCAATGATACACAGTCCCGCCAGAAACGTTTTCTACAGCTCGTCTCAAGTATTCCGTAACGTTTTGTCGGAGCGTTCGAGTCTAAATAAAATGCTTTTGAAGCCGGGTCAAGTCCCTGGTGGATGTTTATTCAGGTAGTCCAAGTTTCACGCGTAACCTTAAACTTTATCTCAGTGAGCCACTTTTAATTTTGCGATAAGCTAATGGGGTTAACTTAAATTCTTTTTTGAAAAGTCGTATGAAAGAACTCTGGTCTTCGAACCCACAAACAGTTGCAACAAAAGAAATAGGTCTCTTTGTTTTTGTAAGCAGCTTGCATACTTCTTTCATGCGAAGACGAGTAAAGTATTGAAGTGGCGTTACTTCGTAGACACCCTTGAATAATCGGTGAAAATGAAAGGGTGATAGATTGGCCTTGTCCGCCAATTGTGCTAAAGTAACTCCACTCTTTAAATTCTCTTTCATAAATTTAAGAGCAAGCTTTAGCTTGTTGCTTAAATCTTTTTTTGTGATTTCATTTTGAGCCTTAATTCTATTCGTCGGCTTATATTTTTCCAATTGAAACCAAGGTGTTTTCGGCCGGCTGGCTGGATAACCGTGTTGCTGTCGAAAAGCTTTTCGCTCTTTTGTAAAATCCCACCAATTCACACGGTTATCAAAATGCTCAGCATAATGAACGCAAAGACGCACTTGGTCTTCAACACATGGATCAATCCACGCACCTAATTGACGCTCAAGTCGATTGACAAGTTTAGCCGGGTCTTTTCCTTTGAGCTCTTGAATCGAATAAAAACCCAGTGAAATAAGGTCCATGGCAAACCGGATTCCAATCGAAGGGATGGTTTGAAATTCGGAGATTGCTTTAAGTTCCATCGCCCGAATTTTCGAGATGCCCAAAATAGCTCGTAGATTTTCAGTAGAATGGTGATGGATTTCACTCAGCTTGATCTTGTTCGCCCTCAGTTTTCTTTTCTCCGCGGTTAAAATGTCCAGGCGATTCATTGAGTCATTCATCTTCCGCAAAAGTTAGCATGTAATTGTTATTATCTTTAATGGAAAACTCGGTGGCACCATAAAATGTTTTTTCCAGTCCATGCAAAACGGTAACCTTGTCATTTATCTTCTCAAAGAATGCACGGATATTTTTCACTTTAATATAGAGCAGCAAAGAACCACCATTGCTTCTGGTAACCAACGGTAAAGTGTTTTCGATGCTGGCAAATGTCTGAAACATAAAAGTTACACTTCCGCAAGTCATCATAACAAAGATCGGGTTATCCTGTTCAGGAACAGCGGTAACAACGGCGAATCCAAGAATTTCATAGAATGCAACGGTAGCTTGAATGTCGTTGACAAATATGTTTGGTGAAACTGTTTCCATGCTAATTAGTTTGTTGGTTGAGTTATTTTATCTATTGATGTATATGCAGGAAGTATCAGTGCAATGATCACATACTTTTCATTTTTTACCAAAAGTAATGGATGTATGCAAACGAAAATGTGCAAAACTTGCGAATTTGGAAAATCTTCTGTGACACTGGAAAGTCTTATGGTCAAAGTCATTCTTTCGCGAATTTTTAGCGTCTTGCACAACGATTATTTATCGGAAACTCTGCCCCTGAATGACCTATTTGTTTGTTTAAATTTAAGCCTTTTGCCAAACAGTCCAACTGGTTACCACCTTTCGCACTACTCCACTTAATTTTGCGTTGGGCAATTCCATGCTCCCACCCTATCGTAACCCTAGCTCGCCAGAGTTCGCAACGATTTCAAACTCTTGGGAGCAGCAAAGCCTCCTTATGGGTAAGCGGTTTTCATTTTCTGAAACTGGCTGCAATTTTGTATCGTCTATCGAGAAATCTATCGTAAGTAATTCCCATCAATTTCCTGTGTAGTATTATTCCAGTCAATCCGATCAGTCCAACAGTAGCAACGCCAACCTCGTTGTACCCCATTAAACTGAAGGGGGCAAATATTAGAAGCGGGGCAAATAAAAATGGAATTCCAATTAACCACTGTGCTACTCCCGCTCCTTCGTAGTTTAATGCACCACCGTTCCTAAGGCTTAATTTCGTAGTATCCAACATGGCCATATTCATAACAATAAACGTGTTGACGCCTATGTTATACAATGTACCTGCTATATTTATTAATAGAATGTCCCACCCAAAATAAACGAGTGGCACAGTACACAAGAACCATACTCCTGTTACCAATTCTAAAATCCAATACTTAGCCTCAACATACAGACGAAGCGAAGTGGGTTGAATAAGGGTAAAGTCAAAATGATCGCCTTGCCAACTGAATGTATGTTGACCATAATTGCCCATAAATAATCCAGTGCAAGTAATTCCAAAAAAAAGGAAACTTACATAATCGTGTTCTTTCATCACGTAGCACAAGACTAGCTCTTGGAAAAGGAACATGGTACTCATAAAAAGCACTTCTCGAGTTCTTTTGTTGCGAAAAATCATCTTGAATTCTACTTCCAGCCACCGTCCGGTCTGCCCATACTTTTCCAAAAAAGAAAAAGCTCCTACCCCACCAAACCGTAATTCTTGTACTAGCTGTTCTTTAGGATATAGTCTGCTTAAGACTGTACGATACGAAACGATATGAACGAAAATCAGAGTTAAGAATAAGGCACCTATGACTTCATGTCCTTTCAAACTGGTGTTGAAGAATTTCTCAACAACAGGATATAATTCTATCCAATCAAAGTAATCCGAACAAGCAATCAGAATACAAATCGCACTAATGAAAATGAAAATCTCTCTTTTGTGGTCACTTAGTTTAATAAGAACCACCGCATAATGAAGTATCAGGCTAATCGACCATAACGATAGCAGCCAAATCCAAGCCTGCGTTAAACCAAATTGATGGCTAACCACACCAAAGGCAAAGGGACTAAAAAGTAGGAAAACAAAAATATTTGTAATCTGTATTAATGATAGCCCTAAGAAGAAAGTAGCAAGCTTACCGCGTTTTATGGGTAAATGAAGTAACGGTTGTACGGTAATAGTCGGAAGACTTTGTATAAAGAATCGAATGATAAATTCTGTAGTAAAATAGTACACCAACAATCCATTCAAGAAAACAACTGCATTGTTTTGCTTCAAAGTATTTACAATTAACGGTTCTAAAGCAAATCCCAGAACAAGAAAATAGCCAATAACTGCAATCGCTATTAATCCGAGAATTATTTGAATGGTACTATTTTTACCAACAGCAGAAGACCGAAGAAATCGTTTGACGATTAAAAAAAGAAGCGTATGTGCTAGTCGCATTTATAAATTTCACTCATTTACTTTTCGCTTTTTCATGTTGCCCTACGTTTGTCAATCCCATTTCTGGCAAAGTCTTCTCAATCAAAAGCGAAAAGGATTGTGTCTAGTCAAGTCAATTAAGCGGCTTCATGGCTTCACCAACCCATAGTTGATAGGTCCTTAAAATATGCCATTTATTATTCTTCTTACCCACATATACTAAATACCCAACACTGCATCCGTCTACATTAAATTTAAAACAGTTAATAGCTAAATAATAGTACCCAATCTCTTCGTCTAAATCGATTACTGGATTTGAAAGATTTATACTACCAAAGTAACTGGAATCATATTTAATCGTCTGGAAATCATCTTCAATAATCAAGTTGTGCTTGAATCGGTAATTTTGAAATACAATAGTAACAGAATCTTGTATGTTATGGCTAAGTATTTTTAATAATGCTTTTTGAGATTCGTTGAGATTCGTTGCGTCTTTTATAAATCGCTCCAATGTGATCTTCTTAATTCGATTCGGGTATTTTTCAACGTGATTAAGGGTGGCACTATCGAGAGCTCCAAACGTGATACTATCCAATGCTACACCAACAGTCTGCATAACCATCGTTTGCTCAATAACCTCTTTTTCAAGACAGGCAGAAAGTAACAGAACAGGCAGAATAAACTGGAACTTCTTCATTTAGATTTTTCTTTAAATCCTACAATCAGCTACAAAACTTAACAATCAATAAAAATAAATAGGCAACGTATATCGAATTTCCATCTTCTTACTTTTCTCCAAATCAATTGCAGGAATCCATCTGGGACTTTTTTGAATGACCCGAATTGCTTCCTGATCACATGATTCGCAAAGAGATCCGACCACTTGCACTGACTCTTTTTTTATCATTCCGGTCGTATCAATAACAAACTGCACGAAAACCTTACCTTTTATATTGGCTTTCTTTGCATCCTTTGGATACCTCATTTTATTGCCGATAAATTTATAAAAGGCACCCATTCCTTTTGGAAATTCAGCGGGTTTCATTTTCATTTTAGGAGTTGGATACTTTGTAGTATCCGAGCCAGGCGTCGGTCGGTAAATCTTTTGATTAAATTGGCCGTGAGCATGAAATACCACAAAATTAAAAATGATGAAAATCAAATACTTATTCATACTCATACAATGAATACAAAACTACTTATTTTTCCCTAAGTTGTATTTGCTGAGTTTAAAGAAGATGCTAGAGATAGAAGGCCTACACGAGAATAAAGTAAGCCCTTGCGGCACTGGCTAAATACTCAGTGTCCTTGGTGGCAAACTAAGGACAGCCATTTAAACTAATACTAACTATCCAAAGCTGATGGTACAGCAACCGATTATACTTCCCTTGACCCAATTGTTGCAATACCGAATTAGAATTAGCTAACCATTCTCCAAGGTTAAAGTTCTAACCTCTACCGTCGATATTAGTAGAAGAGTGCCAAATTGTACTATTATTACCGTTTAAATTAACATAAAAATCACGCCACATTGATGTATTTTCACGTTGTTTATGAACATAGGAAAAATGATATATTAATTGACCCACTTCTACTTCTGCGACTCCCTCATCTGATGGGTAATCTTCGTCCTTATGGCTGAAATTGTTGCGTTCATACTTAGTTCTAAGTATGTCGGCAACTTGGATTCCGATTTCATTAAGGTCAATAGGGTAAGTGACTGATCGAACAAGTTCTTGTTTACCATTTATCCTTATAAACATGTCTCTAGACAAATTTTTGTTTTGACTTGTTGAATTTACATTTGAGGAAATAACTAAAGATTTTAATGTTTCTACCTGGGTTGATATATTTCTCGCAAGTTCCAAATTTTCTGCAACCATCTCATTACTATTTCTCTTAACCAATAATTCTTCATTCAGCTCCTCTGGAATACAATCTAATGATTCCTCTAATTTAGGCCACCACATTTCAAATGCATTTTTTAGTTGTTCATCTTTTAATGGCATATCAAGTTCAGAATTCAAATCTCTCATTAATCTAAATACATCATCTTTTTCTATAAGCGTATGATTAAACGCTATTAATGGTCCAGTAATATCTGCACTTTTTAGACCGTAAAGAAGAGTGTAGACTTTCCCTGCTACTTTCGTTGAACATGCAGCTGCTTCAAAAGCAATCCAAGGTGATGTTACATTGGACGGAGTTAAACAAAATATTCCAACGCGCGAATTTTCAAGAACCTTAAAAAGTTCCTCAGCCCAACGCATACCTTTTTTCAAGTTTTCGGTAGATATCCAAGGCTCAACAGATTGGAGTACGTTTGGAATCCAGTCAGAAAGAGCTTTGCCTATTGCTTGACTTTGGTTTCCAGACCAACTGATAAATATTTTCATTTTATTATATTTAGCTCTAATACTAACTTGAATTATGAGGACGCTAGTAATGACTGTTAACGTTTAGCTTTAAGAAATGTGCGTGTAAATACCTACATTCCATGTCCGGCATTATTGAAGAAATTTACTTGCACGCACTTTAAGAATCTACGGTATAGCATATGTTTTATATCCATTGTTACCTGTTGTTTATACAATATTCTATTATTAATCATTCAACTATTTTTAAGTTCAATGCAAATATTTGTCTAAGCCTTTCAAAATTTGAACTATAAGCATAATCCTGTAGTTCAATCCAATTAATATAATTTATACGACTGATTTCTGAGGGTATCTCGCAGTCAGCAATAAGTATTGGAATTATTGGTCTGCTTAAATTTATGGCAACAGAAAGTTCACGTTTTACTTCTTGGGAATTAATAGAATTAGGAGAAAGAATAATAATAAAGTGACTGCAAATTTCAATTGCTCTATTAATCATCTTTTCCCAATTTTGACCAGCTATTATATCAGTCTGGTCTCTCCATAAAGAATAGCCACGTCTTTGCAATTCTGATTCTAAAAAGTTAGCAAACTTACTATCTGTCCGTGAGTAGGAAATAAATGTCTTTACCGGGTTTGTTGTATGAAATCCATTTACACAACCAGGAGTTCTATTGGGAACGATATCACGTCCCTCGTATGAGATTTTACCAACTACTCTCTTGCCACAACAAGGAAAATTCCATAATTCTGCATAGTCATTTCTAGGCCCAGTATTTCCAATACTTATTGGTTCTCTTGGATGAAATGAGCAATTAAAGTCATTAAATGGTGAATGCTTTTCTGGGTCATAAATATCTCCACAATTAATACATGTCAGCAAATTGTCCATATGTAAGAGGTGTCAATATCAATATTTGCGATCGGGCTGGATTTTGAAACTGTGTCTTGTCCTAGGCACCAAACAGAATAAAGATAACAAAACTTTACTATACACGTCAACCTCGATTGATGCAAATACAATGTTGTGTGACGTAGGCTACTCACGTGTCTTTGCGCAGTCCACAAACACAACCCCAGTTTCTTGTCTAACAGCCTCAAGTATGTTCGTATTTGCGTTGACATAGAAAATGTCCAAAGAATATTGAGTTGTACCACATTCCAATTTTAATTTCTCTTTTATGAGCCAACAAAAGGAATTTGCGTCGTCAAGATATGCTAGTTCAACAATGTCAACTTCCTTTTTTGCAAATCGTTTGTCCCCTTTTACAATCGATAATGCGGCACAGATGTCGGTAAGCACGCCCGCGGTTTTGTTTTTTGAAAAATCCGGAAACTTATTTTCAGAAATCATTTTGCCGTTTTTGTCGAACTCAAGTCCAAATCCGTACCTTATATTTTCGTTTGAGTACGTATAAGTGATCCAATACGAAATATTGAAATTGGCAAGATTGTAGAGTGACTGATCTTTATAAACAATTTTTACTGAATCAGGATAGTTGACATCAACTTGATTAATCTTTAATTTTTGGTAGAAATTATCATTTGTCCGAGCAACAATGAATTTCCTCGCCATCGATAAAATGAAGTCGGAATATGGTTTTATTTTTTCAATGTCACAGCAGTATTGAACTGTGTCCATGATATGTAAATCAAAAGGAATATAATTGCGGCTTTTTGAACTAAGTGCCCCGCCGAAATCCAATTTTTTCAAGTCGTCACATTGAGAAAAGCCTAATGTAGGAACTGCTAGAAAAATGGATATTAAATATTTTTTCATTGGTCTTCTTGTAGATACTGTCCAACGGCAATTTCTAAGCCAAGTGTCGTGTCCTGAGTAGCACCACTCCTGATTGTCTATGCGACACAACAAGAGCATTTGTATTCGAGTGGGCTTTCGCTACCACAAACTAACCCCCGACACCGAACGGAATAAATATATGGAAACGTTGGGTTAGGTGTCAACAACGCCTGGCGTAAAAATATTGTTAGCAGTGGAATTTTATTTCATTCGTTGTATGAATTTACTTTATACAGAATATTAAATTGAATTGGGTCATTTTTTGAATTTGGAAATTTTTCAGCGTTTATTCTCTTTTCAAACTCTTTCATTATTTCTAAATCAATGTCGTCTTTGACAGCAAATTCTATTTTGTTTTGATTTTTATTTAATTCAAATTTTATCATTATTTTTCCTTCTCTTGTTGAACTTTTAAATAACTCTTGAAATATTTTTGAGCATATTACAACTATTTTACTCAGGTCTTCTGCTGAAGTGTTTTTCTTTAATGTTGCATCATCACTTAACAATATTACCGATTCTAACTTTGTTTCCTTTTCTCCTTTAGAAAGAGTTCCAACCTCTTGGCCATTTTGATATGTTTTATATCCTTTTGATTTAGGTGCTTCGTCAATCCACATTAATTTTAAATCCTCCTTCAAAATGTTTAAAATGTAATTATGTTCCTTTGTTTCAACGATGAGTAAAGGCTCTTCAATGTCAAATGATATTACTGACCAGTAATAATTTAATTCTTCTTCGTTTGCTTTTCTAATTTTATACTCTCCTTTAACTTCTTTTCTAAACTCATCCCAAACTTTCTTTGCATCACTTATGTCTTGAGTCATCTTACCTTTAAGTTCCAAATTGTCAACGTGGAATGTTGTATTACCTCCTTCAATTTCGTTTAACCTTTTTATGTCATTATATCTATTCCACAATTGAGGCCCAACAATCAATATATTTTGTATCAATGTGAACTTCGTTTGATCTGATATGTTTTCGGAAACTAGTTTCTTCGCATCTTCTATTGTTTTTGCATCACAATAATTATAAGTTACTCCTTTCGGAATTTTAATTTTTTCGATATTTTGACCAGTACAAATGATAAACAGTGTCAATAATAGAAATGTAAATATGTATTTCATTTTTTTATACTTTATTTGCAGTATTGGTAAAATTGCTTCGATGTTTTTGCTTCTGCAGTAGGACCTTATCGTATTCGAATCTTATCCTTTCACGAAACGTGGAACGAAGATAAATATTTTAAATCTTACAGTTACTTCATCATTGCGGAAAACATGCCATTAGCGTTTGTACCGCTTTCTCTCTCTCTTATAATAGTAAATCCTTCTGTTAACCGTTGCGAGGTCTTTCAAGTCACCCGTCTTCATTGTACGAATTTTCCTTTTCTTAATTGTCGCAATCAGAGGTCTGTAATTCTTGTCGACTCCAGTTTTTAAGAAATATTCAGACGTGTCTGTCATATTGATTAGCTCTGAATTACAACTTAGGTCAAACATGTCTGAAGTGTAGGTAAAAAATATTGTATCTTTTTTCACTTCAAATTGCCCGCACGCTAAGTCCCAGTACGCGTGAGACCTAAGTCGGAATTTAAAAGTACTGTCCGTGTTTAGTATTAGGTAACTGTTTGGGTAGTCAGTCAATATGTATTTTCCAAATAATTCACCTTGTCCAGATGTTGTCACCAAACTGACTAGCACAAACAACATTGTCAAGAGGAGTTTGTTTCTCATATTCATTTAATAACGGTTGGGCATTAGGTTGGAATAACTTTAGTTTTAACAATTTTAGTAATGGTGTTTATCATGTTCTGGTAATCTGGCTTGTTTGGATAGAACCATTGGATCTCATTAATTTCTCGCATTTCAAAACTTTTTGTATCGTCGAGTTCTCTGTTTATTTCCCTTAGAAAGTTGGCCGATTCGATTCTTGGATCGTCAATCAAAACAGGGTAAATAGGAATACCTCTAGTTTTTGCAATAAGTATTTCTTTTCTTATGTACTCACTTTGTGCCACTTCCTTGCTTAAAATAACTACAAGTCCCCGAACTTTCATAAGGGCTTCCCATTGACTGCTCTGCCAGTTTTCTCCAGGTTTGTAGGAAAGAGTAGCTATCCATGTGTTTATTCCGTTCTGGAATAAATCTTCCGCAACTTTAGTAGCGTATACTGCGTCTTGGGCCCTATAAGATATAAATAGTTCGGAGTTAGCAAAGCGAGGATCAATTTCATTATTAATGCTTGCAACCAATTTATTTAATTGATTGGCTTCAGTAACCTCTAATCCAAATATTACATTTTTAACAAGATTTATCACACTTAAATCTCGAATAGAAGAGAGTTCTTTAAATGAATTCAATTCTTGCCAACATTCTTCTTTGATCATAATTGGAAGAATTTTTTTATTAAAGCACTGCGCCAAAAAAATTTCCATTCTGCACATTGCACTGTTTATATAACCATTTGATAGGCATACAATCATGCTATCACAATCAGTAATTGCCTTAAAAATCTCCTTTTTCCAATCTACTCCACTAGTGATTGATCCATCGTGCCAAATTTTGACATTCATCGCCTCAAGTTTTGAGTTAATTCCTGAGACAATTTCTTTATCATCTTTACAATACGAAATAAAAGTATAAGTATTCATGATCCCATTTTTTGAAGCGTGTATCTTGCCTACCACTAACGCTAGTGTTTCTACAGTGGTGCCTTATCGAAATCCGTATCCTATCCCCTAAACAAAAAAAACTGAACGAAGATAACACTTATCTCTCTCACCTCGTGTATCATCACTTTAATGTTAGGGTATGTTTAAAATTATCAGTTTATTAAAATTTAAATTTTCTTGTAATAGTTCATGCAAGCCCCTTCCGTTACGGTTTGTCCAGTGGTATGAATAGTTATTTGATGCTCGATAATAATTTCATTTTCCCTTATTATGACGGATACTTTTTCATCAGAAAGTCCGGATGTTGATTGACCGACTCTTCTTTTCAAGTTTGTTAATTCTAGTTTGCCACCTGAAATTCTATAGTTTCCGGTCAATGTCCCTAGGACATTCATATTGAAAGGTTGATTTATTAATTTCACTTGTCGAAAGGTGTCGCCAGAAAAGAAAATTGTATCAATCGGGTTGCTTCCCATATTTTCAATTTGTCCATCGATTACTGTTTTTTGTAAAACCCACGTTCCATCTAAATTAGTTTTCTCCTGCCGACAAGATTCTAAAATAGATGCCTGAAGAATTATCAAAAACAGTAGTGGGTGTTTCATCTGTGATAAGAGGGCGAAAGAAATAAAATCACAAAGAAATATACAGCTATTTGCAGTAAAGCGACAAAGTCTCTTCAACATTTTTATCGCCCAATTTCTTTGCTTTCAACAGGTCCGCACATGCCTCTGTTTTATTACCTAGGTACAATTTCACAGAGCCTCTGCTAGAATACGAAAGTTTATCCTGCGGATTAATTTCTATTGCCTTGCTAAAATCCCTTATTGCTGCGTCAAGTTCATTCATCATACTATGGCAGCTCCCTCTGTGGAAATATGAAATGTAATTTGAGGGCTCTAAATAAACAGCTTTATTTAAGTCTAATAAAGCCCCTTTGAAGTCTTTCAGATCGAATTTGGCAATTCCTCTTTGTCGGAAAACTGCATCATACGTAGAATCTAACTCAATCGCTTTATTGTAGTCAAGTATTGCACCTGCATTGTTTTTTAGATTTTGTTTAGAAAGTCCCCGATTCAAGTAGGCGTTAAAATAATTGCTATCCAAGATTATCGCCTTATCAAAGTCAAGGATCGCATTTGCAAAATCTCCTTCTTCTAAATTACTCTTGCAGACACCTCGGTAGTAATAGGAATATTTATCATTCGGATTGATGGATAAGGATTCTGTAAAATCCAGCAGGGCTGAATGAAAATTACCAGATTCATATTTCGCTACCCCTCTTGAGAAATAATAAATATCATCCTTGGGGCTTAACTCGATTGCCTTGCTAAAATCCACTATAGCTTCGTGGATGCTATCCGATCTTTTTTTTGCCAGTCCTCGCCAATAATAACTGATAGCATCTTTTGGATCTAACTCAATCGCTTTGGTATAGTCCAATATTGCTTCATGTAATTGATTTAAATAACGCCTTGCGTTACCTCTATACGAATAAGCATATGAATATTGGGGGTCAATGGCAATAGCCATATCGTAATCTTTGATGGCTCCTTCATAATCAGAGAGATTATCCTTTGCGTTCCCGCGGTGGGTATACGCTAAAATAAGTTTAGGGTCAAGGGCAATTGCCTTATTAAAGTCCTCAATTGCCTCTTTATTCTTACCAAGTTTCATTTTATCGCTTCCCGAATACAAAAAGTCTTTAGCCGTTTGCCCATAGGCACTATCAATCAATAATACATTTGAAATAGCTAAAAGAGCGAAAACGAAGTTGATCTTTGTCATATGCAACTAAATCTAAATTGGTCAATTAAAACCTTTGATTTCCACTTGTAATAAAGATAAATAAAGGACAACACAGTTCAATGACGCACAGTCCTTCAAGCTTTTGTTGGGCACTGTTAATTCTGTTACGCTTTACTTTTAATAACTGTGTCCAATATATCGTCATATGTTGCATACCAGCATTTGTTGCCGAATTTAGAAAATGAATAAAGCGCAATATCCATGTCGGTGATCAAATTTGTCGGAATTCTGTGCGGTAGAATTCCTTTCAATATCTGGGTTGTCACAAGAAAATGAACGTCACTAACAGCAAAAGACTTGTCAACTGAATCATGGTTATGTAGTTCCACTTTGTAAATTATCACATTTTTTGGGTCGACTTTTGCAAATGCTTTATAGACAAGTTCTCCAGTCCAGCTCCGAGTGAAATAGAAGCAGTTGTCGTAGACATAGATGTCCCACTTTTCATCAAATGACTTTGCCTTAAAAACAAGGTTAGTCAACTGTGAGCCACTAGGTGGATACTTCAAGTTTGTCTCGATTGATATTTTGTTTTCAAAGTCTTGCGTCAAATATTCTTTACCGTCAATTTTCCTTAATCGATTAAAATTCTCTGCAATACTTTTATCAGCAGTTGTCGCAATGTTGTTTTGAGTATAGTCCCTACAATCCAGTATTCTTTTGTTAAATGGATTACCCTCCCCAACGACAAGCCATTCAAACTTGTAAGTCTGTTCCGGCTTCTCTTCCTTCTTGAATAGGTTAAACATTTTTGTCCCGATTTAATAGCGTTCAATGTTTGTATTTCTACAAGTGGTTCCTTTTCGAAACAGAATCCTGACTGTCTGTCCTAAGCGTCTCGCGGAGGCGGGTTCTCGGCACCAAACAGAATAAAGATAACAAAACTTTGAACTACACGTCAACCCCGCCTGGCACACATATATTGTTGGCCGTATTTCCAATTGAACTCACTCAATTAGTTCCATTACTGTCTTCAGTCCTTTAGCATTCAAATGTCCCCAATTTACTTGGGCCCCATTTGATGGATAAGTGTATGTTTGTCCGTCATAGCTAAAAATAGTCTCACCTTTAACCTTGTCATTGCTGTCAAAATAAATAAAAGTCTTACTGAACTCTGGTGTCTCAGTTTCACCCCATTCATAATTTGATGAATCGAAGAGAATATTGAAGAGTCGCTTTGTATCTTCTTTTCCAAGTTTGTCGTCTAACTTGAAAAACCCGTTGAAAACAATAGTCTTAACAATCCCTGTTGTATCCAGCGCTCCATTGTCTTTGCCAGTTGCATAATATCTGCGGCTAAGTCCACTTAGTCCATACGAAATCTTAATAGGCTCTGGAAGAAATACAAACCTGAAAATGATGAGTCCAATTATCAGCAAAGTTGCCCCAAGAACTATTTTTTTTATACTCATTTCATTTTTGCAAATGCTGCCAACGCTAATATAACTGCGTACAATCCCCAAGCACCAAACGGAATAAAGATAACAAAACTTTAAAATACACGTAAACCCAGCTTGACGTAAAATAGAGTGTTGGTGACAGTTGCATTAACCTACTCTTACTTTTAAGAAGTCAATTGTCCGTAGGTCAAAGTCTGATAATGTGTCGACATGGTGAATCGTCTTATATATTTTTAAACTCTCTCGGTATTCTTTAGCTTTAAATCGTTCTCTAGCCTTTGCTATTTTTTGAGTGTCGGTGTAATTTTTTCCTTTGATTTCAGATTCCATTCTTAACTCGGTTATGTAATCTGCCTGAAGCTTTTCTATTCTTAATAATTCTTTGCAGTCTCCATCAAAAAAGTCATACCGAATTAAATCAAAATCATGCAACACGTTACGAAACGTCTCTAGTCTGTCGTCTGATTGAAAATCGGGGAATTTCATGTTGTCACTGTGCCCGAGTTGTTTTAAGTAAAACTCATGTCCAACGGCTTTGTCTCGGTACTGGTAATAGAGTTCACCAATTGAATATCTGTATCCAATGACCACTTTCTTGTCTCCACTTTTGTATGTCGCAATAGTAAATTGTCCGCCCGAACCAGCACCATTTTCAAAATTGTCTAAAGTAAAACCATACATCTTCAGAAATGATTCTAGTACTTTTAGCCCGTTTGTTAATTCTGGTAATGGCTTCATCGTTTTTATGCAATTGACACCAAGGTTAGTATTTTTTTAGAATGGGGCTTTCATAGCCGCGTCCTGTTCCCGACAATGAACGGAATAAAGATACGAAACGTTGGATTACACGTCAACCCCGCTTGACGCAAATAAACTGTTGTAGGCTGGGCACTACTCTACTATTTTTCTTTCAATCGCTTCTATATCCGAAATTTCAATTTGTCCAAATGTCTCAACATAAGGTCTATGCATAAAGTAACCTTTTTTGAACAGTCGTTTAGCTTCTATAATCTGTTTTTTGGCAGTCTCTTTCTTTCCCAGTTGAATGTTAATTATTGCTAAATGATAATATGCGTCTGATGATGATGAGTAATATTTCAAACATTTCTCTAAGTCCAGTTTTGCCTTTTCAAGTTCGTTTAGTTTTATAAGCAAAATCGCTCGGTGAATGAATGCTTCAACGTCCACCCAATTTTCTCCGCTCTTTGCTGTAACTTCATCAATATACTTCGTAAAATAATCTAAGGCTTTCTCTTTCTCATCCAACTGTTGATATGCAAGTCCTCTAAGATAATCCACGCTCATGCTTTGTGGGTAGTCTGTCAAGTTGGGAGTCAATGTGTCGGTTGCATTAAAGTCTTCTATTGCTGACTTGTAGTCGAGGTAAAAAAATAATTTTAAGTAGCCTCTCCAACCTTGCCAGGCAATTGGGTCAATTTCAACAGCCTTGTCGAACAAGGGCTTCCATTCATGTGGCATTCCTCTTTTTAAATATGGTACTGATAATTCTCTCCACGCGGCAGAGTTGTTTGAGTCCAGCTTGATGGCTATTTCAATGAGCTCCATATTCTCAGGACTGCCCTGCCTGAAATTTTTCTCTCCATTTTCCAAGTATTCTACAGACATCCTTTTTCTGTCTGAAAGTGAGTAGTCCTTAAAATTGTCTGGTTCTTTACAATTGCCAAGGGCAATCAATGCAAAAAGACTAAGGGAGTATTTCAATGATTTTGCCATTAACTAGCTTATAGGTTATGTACATGTAATAGTCTCTTGGCTCGTTTTCAAGAATAACTGGTCGCCACTCTTTCAAGTCTTGTGTAATGGTAAATAGGCGCGATGTTAATTCTTCGTCAAACACTTTCGGTTCGAAGTCAAGATCGTTTTGAATAACCATGTATCGTCCAGCCTTACCTTCACAATTGACAACGAAGCGGAAGGTCAAATACCCAGATTCGTTTATTGATAGTGAATATTTTCTTAGGACTGAGTCCCGTAGAGCTTTCTTTCCATGCTTGTAGCCTCCGTCTGGTTCAGCGTTATAATATTCATATATCTCGTTCTTGCACGTTTCGAAATTTTTATCCCCTAAAGCTGTCTTTGGGTCAATATATCCAATGTCGTTAGTATACTTCTTACTTTCTTGTCCACAAGAACACAGAATGATAATAAGCACCAAATGCCTGAAGGTAGTTTTAAGTCGTTTGTTCATTCTATGATCAAATCTTTTTCGCGCCTTGTACACATCGTTTATGTTTACGCAGTGGTGCCTTTCCCAAAGCTGCATCCTGTCTATCCGTCAGAAGCGTTTTGAGGAGGCAGGTTCCCCGAAACGAAAGCGTAGAACGAAGATAAAGCATTATATCAACTCGGCAAGGCTCCATATCAGAAACGCGCTGTTGTAGGTAGTTTTTGCTTTCCGAAACTTTAATTGAAACCGTCTGCAATGGCTGAAAAAAAGTCGCCAATTCCTTCAAGTATTCCTCCTAATAAATCCCCCATGTCAAGCCACGAAGCATCCAAGTCAATTTCTGATAATTCAACTAAATGGACTGAATCTGTCAATGAGATACCTTGCAACATTTCCGCCTTCATTGTTGTGTAGTCGCATGTCTCACCTATTTCTTGATGGTACTTGTCAAAGTCAGAGTGAGATGTAAACGTACTCATTCCCCAACAGCTATAATCAACTTCACTCCATTGGCTTTTCTTATGTGCCTTTTTTACTTGCTCGGGATTGTAATATTTCTTTTTCCCATTGTCAGCCACGAGAATTTTACCAAGGTCAGTTATATATTTTCTCTTGTCTAATGGAGCCGGTGGGCAAACAAAATTCATCATTAAATCTTTACGTTTTTTACTGAATCAAATTTCTCTTCAACGTTCGTTAATACTTCACAGTAGCAATAGCCTCTCAGATTTTGTCGCCATCTCATCTGTTCAATTTGGAGTCTAAGTTTGTTCGGTAAAATTCACCGCCAACTTGTGTGTTTCTTCAGTGGTTCCTTTGCGAAGCCACGTCCAATCCACAACACAAAGCGTTGAACGAAGATAACACTTTGAACTAACACCTCACCGCACCATTGAAGAAAGATTTTGCTGCGTTCCGTGCATTTTATAGCTTAAAAGTAATTGGCATTATCATTCTCGTCTTTCTCCCTTTACCATTCTCTTTTGCAGGAGTCCATTTCGGCATTCTCTCCATAACTTCAATAGCATTTTTGTCGCACTGGTCACAAAGTCCTTTTATGATTTTAGGTTCGGTTACATGTCCACCTTCGTCAATCACGAATTGCACAAAAACTTTACCCTCAATGTCGGTGTCTCCTGATGGGTGCTTCAGATTTCTGTTTATATAGTTCTTTAAGGAATCTAGTCCACCCGGAAAAGCTGGTTGCGGGGGAAAGTAGCATTCAAGAATTGTACTTTTGGTTACTAAATCCTTTTGTCCACATGAGCAACATGTAAGAAAAGCGAGAAGAAATTTAATTCTATTAATCTGCCTCATAGAATCTCATAATGTACTGTCGCCTGGAAAGTCACACTGCATGGCACACAACGTTCGCATATCAAGCGTGCCGACAGACCAAATTAATAATTAATCGACAAATTCTGCCGACATGATTTGTATGTTGTTATCGGTTGCCCCCGGTGTCAATGTCAAAATACAATTTCACAAGAAGGGTTTCGTTTTCCTTCCATTTCATCCAGCGATCTTCGATACGTCCGTTTGGAGCAAGATGTTCCCAAACTCGATTAGTAACAATTCTGATCCATTCTCCCTTCACGTCAACAACGTTAAAAAAGTCATTAAGTGTTGATGTATGGGTAGTTGGAGATTCTTCTGTCGGCTCAAGTCTAATAGTCATTGATGTCAGAGACCTTAACATGCAATACTTCTTCAATATCACAACCCAGGAATGAATTGATAAGTCACCATTATTCCTAGTCCACATCCGTTCATTCGTTTCGTAATTAGTCTCTACTTCAACCCAGTCGTTTTCTATATTAATTACTTTTATTATGCACTTTTGAAACGTGATCGACATCCCTTGTGGCTTAAACCAACTATACTTTTTCTCGTAATCTAACGCTGTAAACAAGTTCATTACCGGGTTTTTCGGTAAGTTTAGATTTCTCTCTGGATACTTGTCGCTCTTTTGGCGAAATAGTTCAAGTTGTAAATCTTGGTCAATGATGATAAATCCTTCTCCCAAGTCTGTTGCAGCAAGTCCATGAGAAAAACAACAGAATAGGTACATACAAATTCCTAATCTCATAATTAAATCAATTTAGGGGGTTACCGCTGCGCAAACATTTTGAAGGCATCCGTAACTCAGTCGATCCCCCAATATGTTTGTTTATTTTTTTCGATAAATGCTTCTTTGTCCCTCGCTGAAAAAACCTTTATGAAAGTCAATTTACGTCCTCTTTCTATAAGAACTGTCTCAGAATTCGTCAGTATTAAATCCCTTGAATGAACAACTGCTACCAGTTTGTCGTCCTCAAATATTAGTCGAATTCTGTCCAATGGCGAAATGTCATCAAGTATGCTTTCATAAATCATATATGTTTGATACTTGGCCATGTCCTTAATTTTTAGTCCGTCAACATAACCAAAATAGTCCATGTGCTCTTTAAAAACCTGATGTGTCAGATTTTGCCTGTTTGATTCAATTATTTTGGTGATTGCGGGTTCAACTACCGATTCTGGTCTTATGTTACCTTTATATGTAAAACCATAAATGTCTGCCCCATACCACTGTGGTACTCCCGGTGCCCCGCCTCCTGAATATTTTGAGTCGAGACTAACATCTTTCAATGCCACCCCAACTTCTTCGCCTTTTCCGTTAGTCAATTTTTGTCCCTTTTTAATAACCCCTTCCTCGTATTGTCGCGCTGTTAACGTTAGAGAAACAACAATTTCATACCAGTCATTTTTTAGTTCTCCTATGTCAACTGATACGTTGTCATTAAGTGCGAACATTGCTTCTCCTTTTATCTCCTGTCTTACGTTAGCAGGTCCATCAATTCTTTCTGCAAATACGGCTGTTGAAATTAGAAAGATTATTCCTGTCAATATTTGCTTCATAACTAAAATCTAATTTCTAGGTTACGGCCGCCAAGGTAAATATTTGGGATCGATCGGAGGTTTTGAAACCGCGTCCTGTTTGCCCTGACGAAGCGTTTCGCGGAGGCGGATCCCCAGCCCAAACAGAATAAAGGTACAAAAACATTGAATTACGCGTCAACCCTGCTAGACACCAATACATTGTTGGTAGCGCTAATCTAATGTTTGTATATAAATAGATATGATCTTATTCCCGTTGAAACGTCATAATTTGAATTCTCAGACTTCAATCTTATTCCGAGGATTATTTCTTTGTTTGGTAATTGATCGTAAAGATTTTTTGACTCTTTGAATATCCAGTCGTTTGTGTTAGATGTTAATTGACTTTTGCCAATTTCAACATTATCAGTCCAGTTGTATAATTGAATAAATACTTTGTTTGTCACATCTGAGGTATACATTGAAGGAACAAATGTGATGGAGTCAACATTGATGTAATTTAGTTTATTGAATTTCACTAAGCGAAATGTTTGGTATGGTGTGTTGAACCAATCTGTAGAATTGGTACCTACATTTGATTCTCCTATTTCTAATCGTACTTGCTTGTCCGTCCCGGGCAAAACTTTCCCGTCCGTCCATGGCAAACAAAGATAGTTTGTCTTCAGGACTTCATTGGGGTCCAGAATGAGATTGGCATTTTTGTCTAAGCCAGATTCAACTTTAAAACCGCCATTTTTGCAGTTATCTCCGCGCAATTCGTTCGTGTAAATAGTCAGACTATTTAATCCGTTTAAGCCATTGCATAAAAACTTTGTTTGGTTTACTTCATTCAATTCAAGCGAATTGTTACCATTGAGATCAATACCTAATTCAATTTTTAATCCTCCATTTGCGCAATTGGGACCAGAAGCCTCTGAGACTACGTTTAACAGGCTGTTTTTTCCATTACATACATATTTTGTTTGACTAATTTCATTTGTTGAAAGTTGCCCGTTACCATCTTGATCCATACCCGATTCAATTTTTTGACCGCCATTTGGACAGTTGCTCCCATGTTGCTCTTCCGTTATTTTGACGATACTATCTTTTCCCGATGGTCCTACTTTACCCTCTGGCCCTTGACAAGAAATAAGAAATAATATTAGAGTAGATTTAATTAAGTCGTGTTTGAACTTCATAGTAGTTAATTTAAACTCCATCGGTTATCCCTGGCTTTATAAGCCGTCCAACACCGAACGGAATAAAGATACGAAAACGTTGGATTACGCGTCAACCTCGCTGGACGAAAATACAGTGTTGCCGGCAGTACGCTTCTCTGTTATCTCGTATTGAATGCTCTCCAAGTTCTTTTACCTTCAACCTCAACTAAAAGTCCTGTATTCATTGCAAACTTGTAGAATATGGTCAATGCATTGGAGTCTTTGTAATTCTTTAATTTCCTCTCAATGATCATTAAAAATGCTGAAGCTATTTTCTCGTTCGTCTCGTAATACTGTTCAAGTCGTCCCTCGTAACGATATGTAACCCTTATTAATATTTTGTCAAAGTGTCGTGTACGTGATTTAGGATTCACGTGGTCAATTGTCCATAGGAAATTGCTCAATGAATCTTTTGGGAGTTTGAAGGATAGAAGTCCAAGAGAGTCGGTTGGTATTGGTTGTTTTGATGATATTAAAAGAGGATAGCTATTGGGTCCGACATGGTCTAAACGAATTACATTAACTTTATCGTCATGTCCTTCTTGAAATTTAACTTCATTTATCAGTTGTTCTTTAGGAATGTTTTCCAACATCATTTTAAGTCCATGAGCTGTTGACTTCAGCTGGAAAGTCTGTCTACAAGATAAAAGTGCAAATAGGTTCAAAAATAGTAGTCCTCGTCCTAGTTTCATCTTTTTTGTGTAATGCCAGTGTAAGCCAAGCTAGAGTTTGCGTCAGGGCAGGCAAATAAAAACCTTCTCCCTGTCCCCCGCTCCTCGCGGGGTGATAAAGATAAATAAAGAATTATAAACTTTGATGACGCATCGTACTGCCCGCTTGCCGTAAGCTTCGATTGGTGGCCATTTCACTTTCTATAATCTCCTTCATAAACTAATTCCCCTTTTTCATTCCATTCTTTGCACTTGCCATCTCGATATGAATTGAAATTACTTTTCGTATCGTTGTAACATTCTTTTTTCTTTTGCCCAGATTGGAAATACGCAACATATTTATTAAAGTCAGCATAGTCGTAATAATTTTTGGCACTGATGACAAAATGAATTTTCTCGCGAATTGACTCGCTTTCTATTTGTCCGTTTGGAAATAAATTCACACTTTTTATCCTCCAATTGTCTGCATACTCAAAATATCTTTTTCTTATCAAAGTATCAGGATCAATAACCCAAATGCCCTGCATGAAACCATATTTGTCGATATAGTTTAAAGTGTCTCCTTTTACGACTTTAAATTGAACTGGCGAAATTTTGTACTTCTCGTCCGATTGTTTAATCTCTTTTCCTTTGAATGTAATTTTGAGTTTATCGTTCGTGACTCCCTTTATTTCGTAAGTGAATTCATAACAGCAACTACACTCGCAAGGGACACCAGTTTCTTCATAGTCCAAGTCTAACACTTCATTTTTATAAGCTGTCTTGGGGATAAATTCAACACAGCAGGTCGCTGTCGCCGCAATTTTAATTGTCAAGATGTCTTCTGATAGACTTTTTGATATTATTCGTGTAAGAAGTCGACTTGGGTCTGATTCATCGTCGCAGGTCGAATTCTGAAAACTAAAGAGCGTCAGCTTACTTGTCTGTCCAAGTGACAATTGAGTAGTGAATAGAAATATTACGAGTAGTCTCATTTGTTCAAGTGAAATCGTGCTGAGCGCTTTGTCGACCGTTTTTATTTTGATAGTCTCAGGCGACAGTCAAATGTTTTTAGTCCAACGTTACTTTGTCGACTCACTACAGTAAGGTCAGACAAACCTATTAATTTCGGGGTGGTGGGGGGAGTTTGTCTGCTTCAGCTTTTCGCTCAATGTATTCCTTTATAATGTTGTCGAAATTCAATTTTAAAAGCCCTGGCGAATTCACTTCAATTTTCAAAACTTTTGGAAATTTTATTCCCTCACCCTCCAAATGGACTTCAAAGGTTACAATCACGTCCACAATTGCCCTTATATTTCTCTTCTCGATAGAGGCGTATGTGTATTTGGTTACTTGTCCTTGTCTGGTTGGTTTTGTGTGCGAGTCAAGGACTAAAACACCATCATTAAAGAAGTCAGCCGGGACTAACTTATTGAATTTTCTTGATAGTCTGTTAAGCAATGAGTCACTTAACACAAAATTACTTGAAACCTCTAAATTTGGATCAACCTTTCCTCTTAGCAATGATGACTGAACGGCCTGCATTTGGTTCAAATATCCCCAATAGTTCGCAGTTGTGCTTTCTTCTAAAATAATCCTCTGCCCAAGAATGCATGTGCTACTACCTGTCAAAAAAATAAATATCAAAAATTGTCTGATAATTCTCATAATGTCAATAATATGTTTGCTATCGTTTTCTTTAATGGAGCACTTTCAAAGCCGCCTCCTGTTTGACCAGCCGAAGTGCTTCGCGGTAGCGGGTTCTCAACACCAAAACATGGAACGAAGATAAGACTTTTAGTAACACGTGGCGGCACCATTGAGCTAACATTTTATTGGGCGCTCGTTGCAATTCACTTGGGTGGCCTGTCGATTAAGTCCCAAACGAAATAATTAGTTGGTAAAAATATTTCAAAGTATTTATTATCTACTCGGTCAACGAAGTAATAGGTCGGTTTAATAAACCAACCCTTAACCGGGTCTCTCATTGTGCTTACGAAGTCCACTTTAAGCAAATAACGAAATTCATTTAAAGGTTTTTGATTCTCATGTCCGGCTGCTATTGTGTCGGCCTTTATGCCCTTTTTTTTCAGTTGATCCAACACACCTTGAAAGATTATTTTTTCAATTTTTTCATAAGAGTGGACACTACTTGAAGAACGATTATTAAAGTCGGCATTCGAGCTAATGAATGTAGTGTCATATCCGTTCCTTAATAAGGCTGACACATTAGCTTTCCTTTGCAATATTTCAAATAGTTTATCGGTGGGTTTCACAACAAGAACTTTGTTATCTCTCAAATCAGTCGGAATAAATCTGATGCTTTCTGCTTTCAATTTTTTAAAGTCAGATTTTGTTATTCTCTTAACTTGGTTTAAATCCTCTTGTCCCAAGCAACAAAATGTAGCCAAAAGTATTATTATCTGCGTTGTCAATAGTTTCGTCACAATAACAGTTCAAAGGTTATTCTACTCGTATTCGCAATGACGCCCAATGTGAGTATTTGCGTTCGAGCGGGGCTTTCGAATCCGCGTCCTATTTGCCCTGACGAAGCGTTTCGCGGAGGCGCGTCCACAGCACCAAACAGAATAAAGATACGAAAATGTTGGATTGCGTGTCAACCCCTCCTGACGCAAATTTATAATTATGGGCTGCTGGGCGCTCACTGAAAATTATTTAAGTACTCAATGCATGTCCTTTGTATTCGTCGCACTGAAGGATTCAGTTCAGTCTTTTCTAAATCCCTTATTGTCCTAAGTCCCTTGTCGTAATTCCCTTCACTTTCAAAACGCTCACTTATTTGTAGCACATTAAAGTACCTCGATACACACGTGCCGTTCTTTATTAGCTTAATTTTTTCTTTATCATAGAACGTCCAGATGTCGTTAAGGACACTTTCAGCGTTGTCCACCAAAGATTCATTTTGACTAAGTAAAATATTCTCAATTATTGAGATGTACCTTTCTAAATCTATTTGCTTATGAATCCTAACAAGGTGTCCGATGCAGAGAATAGCATTTTGTTTGAGGGTAGGTATATCGCTGTTGGCAAGCTGAAAGATTAGTTTGTTGCTCTTATCAAAGTCACCACTCCCTAAAACTGTATACAAAAGTCCGTCTAATTTATCGTCCGTGTTTTCTGACTTTATTAGATTTTCTACTTTGTCACCATTGTAGTCGTAGTAGTCGATATAATTTCCCTCTGTTGTCACTTTGTTTGAAGTCTAAATTATCCTGCGCCCAGATGCCAACAATGTGTTCGAGCGGGGCTCTCGAATCCGCGTCCTGTTTGCCCAGACGAAGCGTTTCGCGGAGGCAGGTCCCCAACACCGAACGGAATAAAGATACGAAAACGTTGGGTTACGCGTCAACACCGCTTGGCGCAATTACTCTGTGGCCATGGTTTTTATATTGCAAAAATCTAATACCAAATATTATAGAACTAGTTAAAACTTTCGCCAGCTTGAGAGGTATCTAAACTTTCATACCAATTAATGTATGTCAAACAAACATCAAACAATACTTTTTTGTCAATTAGTTCAGTGTGAATTTTTTTAGTTCTAACATTACAGAACGCCCATTCAATTTTCGATCCTTTTTCATAACAGACCATGCTTTTATCATCCATCTGTTCACCTAAAAAACGAATATATTTTCTAACTTTATTGAATTCCTCTAATGTTTGAACGGAAAATAGCAAAGAAAAAAACTGAATTAGCATCCATCTGATCTATAGATTTCTCATGTAGATTGTCAATATTTTCTAATAGAGTGTATACGTCTATTATCGAGTCAATTAGTCTATCCTTTCTTTTAAACGAACCATACGATTTTCCATTTATCCAAATACGTAAGGCTGCTACTTTAGACTTCTCACTGATTTCGATAGCAAACAAATCGCTGCTTCCGAATAAAAGAGTATTTTTCATTTCGTTTAAATTTGATTTTGTCAGGAGTCTACCACCTCTGGACTACCTGAAATATGATATGGTTTTAATCAAAACACTAAACCCCCTGTCTAGCGCACGTCTACTCAATCAAAAGCAAAAAAAGACTTGGGCCTACTCCGCAAATATTAAAATAAGTATTTAAAAATTGATTGCGTTGAAGAAACTTTACATCAGCTTTTTTGGCGCAAGTGAAATGACAGTATCAATCAAAAGATTTGCACCAGATTAGTCAAAGACTGAGGTAAAGCCGCTCTATTTTACATTCTTTTCCAGAAAAGTCTTGCTTTTGGTTAGGGCATCAAAATAGTTGTCACCCGAGAATGTATGTCCGTCATTGGGATAGATGGTAAGCTGATGGGTAACGTTGAGAGACAAAAGCTTGGCTTGCAGAATTTCCCCCTGAGAGCCGGGAACCAGATTGTCTTTGCCTCCATAAAACAGCATCGTAGGGCAGGTAGTTGTAGTAGCATAAGTAGCAGGACTATAAAACTGATAGTCGGCCGGGTGTGCATCCGGGAATGTACCAATCATAACCGGCAGCAAATCTCGCACCTCCTGACTAGGCGTATCACTATACAATCGTATCAAGTCGGTTGGACCCACAAACGAGATAGCCGCCAGAATCGTCACGCCTGCTGTGGGACGTTTGTAGGCGTACATCATGGCCAGATAGGCACCGGCACTGAACCCCATCGTGATTACTTTTGAAGACAATACATATTCATCTGCTTTAGCAAGCACCTTCGCCACCGCTGTTTGTATATCATTTTCCTGTGTAGGGAAGTTCTTTTTTCGGCTGGTATTTAATTGGTAGTTGATATTGGCAATGGCATAGGTTGGAAAAATTGTTTGCATGCCTTTTACTAGGTCATTCAGATCGCTTTTGTCACCTTCTACCCAACCGCCACCATGGATCAAAACAAGAAGTGTTGTAGTAGTACGGCTTCGGTTAGCAGGCAGATAGATGTCCATTTTCTGTTGGGCATCCGTACCATACGACACGTCCAGTAAGGTAGCAGCTTGCGATGCATCCATTGGTACGATAGGCATAGATGTGGTTGTAGATTGGCAGGCTGTGGTTAGGGATGCCCCGATAAGTAGCATTCGAGCCAAAAGTTTCATGGTGAAAAGATACGTCTAATTGAATGATTTATTGCTGTAATGAGTTCGCACCTCAGTACGTACTCTTCTCTCTATTTCAAGGTATGAATATACAACAAACTAATACTTTTCCCTTCTAAGTAATCTATCAACGTCCTTAGTCGCAAACTAAGGACAGCAGTTTAGACTAACACAAACTACCGCTAGCTGAGCACGCATTGCCTTATCCCGCTATTTCATCGGAAGTTAAGGAATAGACAATTTACAGGTTGTAATTCACCTTTTTCTCCTGTTCGATCATTTGCATCACAACAGATATTTTTTCTGAGTATGCTGAATCGGATTCATGCACTTTAAAAAATTCTATTTCGAGCAATGCCAACAATTCTCCCGTATGTATTAAATCTTTCCATACACCTTCTGAAGACTTATCCTGAATCGTCCATCTTCCGTTCAATATCTCCGTTCCATGATCATAGAAAAAATTAATAAAGTTTCTTAATCCATAGGTGTTTTGCCTGAACTTCCAAAGTTTTACTAACTCCTGTAATCCAAAGAAATAGGAATAATACTTCAAATCATTGGTATCAATTTCCGATTGGTTATCATTTACAAACTCTATCCAATCAAGTAAAATAAAATTCTTGATGGCTTCTTGTTCACCCTTATCCCATGTATCCCACTGTGCATATTCTAATTTTGTGGTTATTTCATACAATCCAATCAATCCCCTACCTTTTAAAATATTATGAACTTCAAATATACGAGGCAAAAAGTGTTTATAATGCTCAAGCTCACCCCAGGTATATAAGGCACTTCCATGATAGGATGCAAAATCACTCTCTTCTAATTCTCTCAGAGGTTTTGATGCAAGTCTTTTAACATGATCAGGGTTAATACAACCACAATCACAATGTTGCATATCGGATGTTGTATATTTATTAAATGCCAGATATAAATTCTCAATTGCTTCCTGTGATGTCATTGTTACGTCATTGATCTATAATTCTATCTCCGCAGAGGTGTCAGCCAAGAGGCTGGACGACTCGGTCAACTATTTGTTTTTAAAAGGTGTACTTGATAAGTAAGTTCAAACAAAGATAATGAATAGAGATTAGGGAAACTAAGCGCAGGATTAGCCACAGAGTCCCGTGCTGGAGACTTTGCAGAGAAATAAGCCTTGCGCCAGATTCGGGTAGGTCATATAACTCGCTAGTGAAACATTCACTTCTTGTACATCTTGATTTATATTTATAGCTAACATCGATTTACTTATGATGTGTTGTCACTACAGATTATTCAAAAAATAATTCAAAATAATCTGTACTACAATGACGAGCAGTAAAATCAAAAGAAAGGATAAACGAAAGATTCCTGTCACATCAAGTGTTATAGAATTGCTGCCTTGGAAGGTAAAGTCATTGTCGATCATTACCTTTGAAATGATCAATAAAGCAGGGTAAAGTAGATAGGCCATCTTTAGATAGAAGCGCAGCAAACCGTCCGACAAGAATTTAAAACATAGGCTGGTTAGCAGAATCTGGAGGAGTATAATAACCAAAGCGACTTTCATTAGATGTTATCAACTAATCTTTACCCAATACTCTCTGATACCTTTTTAGTCTAACATACCCGCCCCACATCAAGAGGACGGCAGAACCGAGAACAATTAAGAGAATCAGATTAAAGCCCTTTGAAATAGCAATCCAAACAATAAACAATATGAATAACCCACTTATTCCCATTATAAAGTAGATCATAGATAGATTCATTTCTGCCTGCTCACGATAGATTCGTAATTTTTTGTCACTGGATTGGCGGGGGATTTTCTTAATGATTGCTTCAAAATTCCCAAACTCAAAATCCGAAATCGCGATAGTGGTTTGATCAACGCTATGGACTTCCATTGTTTTAAAAAAGACAGCTTTCACTTCCCAAAGCCGCCATTTCACTTGATTGATTTTATTGAAAGGCAATCGTTTAACAGATAACAGAAATGGTTTAATAGCAATAATCTCGCTACCTGTGACGATGACCATCTGAAGTTTATAACAGATTACTGCCATCACTGCGAAAGTAATGATGATCATGAGGCCTAAAAACAATTTGACAATAATCATCATGTCGGATGAAAATAAACTCTTTACAAAGGCTACATAAGTCAAAGTACAGCCACATCCCATCACCAATATGCACCAGAATGCAGTGAAAATATTATAGACTCCTATTCTAAATGGCATATATTCTAACTTTTTGATCAATCTATGAATTTTATAAACAAACTTATACCTCTCCTAGTCTCGACACATTAATTCAATTGTGCTTTATTTGAGAAGATAACTCATGAGAGTAGAATCGACTACCGATGGCTGAGTAGCTGCTATTTGAATATCTCCTTCTTTTCTAGGTTTCCTTTGCCCAACTTGTCATAGTAATGGATCTCCTTTCTCGTTCCGTCTGGATTGTAAAATATTAATTGACCAATAGGATACCCATTCATAAATTCTCCTTCCATCATTTTTTTGCCATTACTAAAATAATCCACATTGTACCCTTCACACAATTTGTCGCAGCAAAAATACCCACATGTTGGTTGATGGTGTCCTTGAAGACATAACCCAATTCTTGTTCGTGTAAGAGTATCGTAATTCTGTCTTTTGGTTATTAAAATTGGCACTTCAGAGTTAACTAAAGTCACGTAGTCCTTTAGCAAAACTTTCAATTTGTAAGTACCTGGATGAGGTAGGTAAATGGTGCCGGTTGTGTCAGCTGCTTGAAACACTTTATCACCATTTGTTACTTCTATAAGTAATTCTTTTTCGTACAAAGTTTTGCACGGATCAAAAGTGACCACGTTTAACTTGATTTGCTGTCCGTTAGTTATAACAACATTCAGTATAATAAAATACGTAGTCAAGCAAATAGCTTTCATCTTATCTTGTTAGAGGTGCCTCTGAAGGTTATGTTTATGTGGTCTTGGGCTTTCGAAGTGCATCATTGTCCCACGTTGCCGAACGAAATTAAGGAAGGATAACTACAATGCAATACCAAACCAGCGTTATGTTTTCATACACATTGTTGTAGGGTGATTTTTATTCTCTGAGTTTTTTTATCCACTCATCCTTACACTTGCCCAGCTTTGCCTTGTCCGTCACCATTCCAACCTCTGTCTCTGTAAATTCCAGTCCGTTGTAAATGAATCTTGTTTCCCATTTTACGGTGTCCAAGTCAAGAATCTGATAGTTCGTCTGTTTGTAGATATTTGACAAGATGTAGTGAGCTACCACTCCCTTTTCGTCACTTGTCAAGAGTTTCACTAGTTTTTTTTCAGCCTTCTTTCCTTCCCTAATAATTTTATCAACCTCGCTTGTTGTTGATTTAAGAACCCAAACGTATTTGCATTGTCCCGCTAAACTTCTATTGTCAATCTTTGATATCCAAATGTCCAAAGAGTCCTTTTGTCCATAGAGTGTAAAAGGAATTGTCAGCAGTAAAACTAAACAAAGTTGTTTCATTGTCGTTAAAAAAATGCCCTACAACGTTTGGGCTTGGCGTTCGGGCGGGAATTTTACACCTGCGCTCCCTCCCATTGCAACAACCGTATTAAAATTACAAAATTCTCCACGAGCATCAAACCCTCGCCTGATGCCAAGCTATTGTTATGTGCTCGGCTTTCTTTCCTAATTTCTATTTGTCCAGAGGTTTCCATTGTCCTTTCTTAAAATAGACGTTATTAAACTTAGGAGAGTTAAATACTAGATTGAAACTCCAAGCACGTCGATAAGTTGTAGGATTACTTGTCAAAATGTGATGACTTGGCTGTTCGATGTTTATGATTAGCCTTTCTGAACTATACTGATTTGGGTCTGTCGTTTTAATTGTCCCCCGAAATGTTTTTAATATTCTCTCTTTTTTTGTCAAGTAGAAATAAATTGAGTCATTGTCCTTTATTTCAAACCTGAAATTCTCGTATTGCCAATTAGCTTGCGTTCCCGAAAAATAGTCAAGGTCAACAATATACTCTCCATAATAATCTTTTTTCTCCAGAACTTTCTTGTCCGTTAGGAGGCGAATAATTGTCCCAAGAATAACAAGTCCAAATAACGATAACCAAAAATAGCCTAGAACTTTACCAAATATTTTCTTTCTAGTAACTAACCAAAGCACTAAAAGAATAATTGTCAACGGAAAGATGAAAATAAATAAAATCATTGTTTTTTGTAATTTTTTAGGTTTGTCGCGGTGGTCACAAATCTGCCACACAACGTTTAGCGTGTGGAAGGCGGGCAAATAAAACCTGCGCCCTGTCCCCCGCGCCTCGCGGGGTGATAAAGATAAATAAAGAACTACTCACTGCAATGACGCAAAGTCCCGCCCGCTTGCAATAAGCTTTTGTTGGGGGTAGCCCTTCACCTAACTTTCAATATTCCTTTGTCCCAGAATTCGGTCTCTAATTTATTAATCACTTTGTTCAAGGTGTCGGTTGGTACGCTTTCCATGAATACGTCCGGTATATAATTATTTAAGTCCTCAAAAAAATCGGTTCGCATTACTCTCCAAAGGAAATAAGTTTGGTTTTCAAACTTATAAGTCCAAATACTGAAGTCGTCAGTAAAGGTTGATCCCTTGACTAAATATTTGTTCGATTGCTCATACTGTCCGCTAGCGAGTAGATCAAAAAGTTGATCCTTTGTTAACTGCCTTAGGTCGTCCTCTAATTCTTTAGCTCTTTTAAATTCGTTCAGAGTGTCAAGTAAGTAACCGCTTAAAAATATTATGTCCGTGAATGTGCCGATAAACTTATTCTTTACCCATATTCTTCCATATCCCATGTCCCTCGGGTGGTCGTCCGAGAATGAATATTCAACAGCAAATTCGTCTTTGTCCCCGATGATCATACTTTGTTAAAGGTTGCCCACAAAGTGAGTATTTGCGTTTGAGCGGAGCTTCCGAAGCCGCGTCCTGTTTGCCCAGACGAAGCGTTTTGCGGAGGCGAGTCCCCAACACCGAACGAAATAAAGATACGAAAACGTTGGATTACGCGTCAACCCCGCTTGACACAAAGCATTGTTATGGATAGTGGCCACCATACTCCTAACTAAGCACTCTTGCTTATGCTTTGATTTTTATAAGGCATGTGTGGCGTTGGCAATTGAGCGGATTTTAAACCATACTCTATTTACAACTATTTATTAAGTCGACTAACTCTTTATCGTACGTTGTGTCGAGTCCACCGTTGATGGACATTTTTATTTCTTTGCAGGCAAATTCCTTTTTGCCTTGAGAATAGAAAATTATTGCCTTATTTCTTAAAGCATAATAATTTGACTTGTCGATCAATAGCGCTTTGTCAATAAATTCCAATGCCTTTTTTGCTTCGCCTAGCCTAAATAGGGCCATCCCTTTATTGTTAAGAGCGTAGCTGTCCTCGCCATCATTGCTTAAAACTCTGTCAAAATCTTGCAGAGATTCTTTATATTGACCATTGAGTAAAAGAGTATAACCTCTATTTTGAAAACAAACGAAACAGTCTTCCGTAAGTTCAATCGCTTTGGTCAGGTCATCTATAGCCAGTTTGTATTCCCTCAATTTTGAAAGCGCACTTGCTCTTTTCAAATAACTATACGTGTTAGGCTTGATACTTATGGCGTGAGAGTAGTATTCTATGGCTTTTGGTAATTTAAAAGTCAATAAGTATCCGTCACCAATTCCCGCAAGCACGTTCACGTCTGTTGAATCAAGCTCTAGACTTGTCTTAAAGTATGTAATAGCATCAAAGGGATTTTCTGTACTTAATGCAATTTGCCCTAAATAAAAATTAGCTTTCTGTGCATACACCGACTTCTGGACGAATTTGTCCAATTGCGCCTCTGGCATTGTTTGGCCCAAGTAGAGATCTTTTGCAAACTGGACTTCAGATTTACGATAGTCATCAGTTATCTTGAAAAATTCAGTTCTTGATTCAGTCAATTTATTATTCTCAAATAGCGAAATTCCCAGATTCAGAGTCTTTTCGTAATCGACATAACCTGACTGTGAATTCCCTTTGAGTCCAATTAGTAAAAGGAGCGATAGGGTTATTAGCTTTTTCATTTTTTTATATGTTTTATATAGTCATTTCAATTCGTTCACTTTTAAAATACCTGACGGCTAATCGGGTATCTTGTCGTTCATATTTTCAGTCAGTAGTTAATGTCGGGTTGGTGTCGAGGGTCAGAGAGTCAGATTCATTTGCATTGCTTTGGTTGAAGTGTCGCTTGACTGTGCGAAACAAAACTGTAATTTATCGAGTGGCCATTATCCATAGGGTGTGTATTTGCTTTCGAGCGGGGCTTCCGAAGCCGAGTCCTGTTTGCCCAGACGAAGCGTTTTGCGGAGGCGAGTCCCCAACACCGAACGCACTAAAGATACGAAAACGTTGGATTACGCGTCAACCCCGCTTGACACAAATACAGTGTTGCCGGCCGTAATTTCTACTCCTCCTTTAATTTCCATTTCTTCCGCTTCTTAGTCGTATCGACACAATTATTATAAATTATTCCAGTGGTCAATAGTCCCTCAAATGAATACTCTCCGCGGTCTTTAAATCCCAAAAGTCTTCCTTTGTTCGAATAGTCCTCATAGGGCAAAATTGCTGCTAAAGAAATAGAAATGTTAGGGTTAAATGACAGATACTTTTTATCCATGTTCCATGGTAACATAAATGGTCTTTGTCCCCCTGTGTTTATAAAAACTGTATCCCTTTTGCTAATAAATCTTATTTCTACAAAAGGGTAGTCGCTTGTGCTTCTGACTCCTTGAATTCCGTAAGATGCTTTTTTAGCATACTCCCAATTTTTTAAACATCGGATGCAATAGTCCCTTGCTTTCTCTGAAGCTTTAAATCTGTCAGGTTTGTACAGCTTCCAAAGTCTGTTCGCGTTGTCATTTAACCAAACGCTGTCGATGTCCATGTTAGTTAAAAAGTAATCAATGAATGATTCTCTTTTTACAGTAATGGCGATAAGTAGAGCGGTAATTTTATTCTCGTCAATTTCACCAATTTCTATGTTCGCTTTTACATTCTCTAATTTTATTCTGTCACTGTACCAAGGATTTCTACTTGCAATGACTGAATTGGCTAGATTGGTCAAGGAGTCTTTGTTCTTTTCAGTCATAAGATTGCCCAAGAGAGTCATTTTGTCTAAGTCGATTGTGTCCCGAGTTGACTCCAATGTCGGCTTACTAAAACTAAAGGGTTTGCTGTATTGCTCAGTCCTCGTCAAAATATACTTCCCGCTAATCTTCTTAAGTTTGTAAGTTCTTCCGTAGAACCAGTCGTAGTTCAGATTTTGATGGTCGACAATCTCAATTACTTCAACAGTGTCCAATGAAATTGAAATGTATTCCCTTTGCTTCCCTTGTCCGAGTACTAGATTTGAAATTAGAAACAAGAGAATCGTAAGCTGTCTCATTTTTGAAATTATGGCCGGCAACGTGACTATTTGCGATCGCACGGAAATATGAAACTGTGTCCTGTCCTACGCACGAATCGAAATAAAGATAACAAAACTTTGAACTACACGTCAACCCCCGCCTGGCGCAAATATATTATTGGTGGCTGGGCCGCTTCACCCTATTTTGTTAAGAAGTCCAACCAGGGTCAATTGAGTCAACAATACAAAATATAAAATGTAAAGTCGTGAGTTAGCTATCCTTCTTATTTGGTTTAATTCAGCGTCCTTATGTCGTCCAATTATTGGGAAGCCCCACGTTAGTCCAGCGATCCACCACTCACTACTTAAAAATGAAAAGAGGTCTGCCGTCCCTTTAAATTCCTTTCTTCTCAGTCTCTTGAAATATTTTATTTTCACCATCATGATTGAAGGAATTAGAATGATCCACAGTCCAAAGAGTCCAAGTGCCGAAATCTCAATTACGTTTCTCATGTAAGTCTTAATTCGCTATCCATAATTTGTCCAGCAGCCTTGCCTACGATGTTTGTGCTTCTGAAGTAGCGCGCTTCCGAAGCCGTTTCCTGTTTGCCCAGCCAAAGCGTTTCGCGGAGACAGGTCTCAGACACCGAACGCATTAAAGATACGAAAACGTTGGATTACGCGTCAACCCCGCTTGACACAAATAAATTGTTACGTGGCGTTTTTAAACTGTACTCTTAGCACGTGAGATGAATTGACGTCAGTACCTCGAATTGTTGCTGGTGTCCATTTTAAATATTTTGTTAGAATTTCTTTCTTCGCCAAGTCCCATAGTTGGTCTTTGAAAACAATGTTCTCCGCTCTTTGCGAAATAAAGTCCAGCAGTTTGATGGTTGACACATTTCCTTTTTTGTCAACAGTGAATTGAATATCCATGAATGGTCTGTGCACAGCGAACATTTTTTGTCCTTTAAATGTCCATTCATTTCGCTGCTCCTTGATTGGTAAAGTCACTTCAACATCAATTCCATCCGGTCCGATTCTCTTATTTATAAATCTTGGCTCTTTGTCGCAGTCCCAAGAGCAAATCGTGTCGTTTATGTGGTTGACTAGAAATAGACTGTCAGCCCTTAGATGCAATCTTGTCTTAAAATTCATACCGAATCTTTCAAACACTTTTTTGTCCATGTAGTCCTTGTAACAGCCTTGCGTTTGATTTTCATAAGCAACGTCACTGCCAAATTCATAGTCAAACTTTAGTCCTTGTTTTTTAACCAAATCATTAAGCTCATTTTCGTATCTCAATGGCCATCCAAAAGATCCAGTCCAAACAACAAAACATAAGGTGTCTTTGGCTTGTCTCTCGGCTTTTTTAATTCCACTCGTACATAAAGTATCGTTTGTCCGTACGTGCTCGATGTATTTAAATCTTTTTGTGAGCTGTGCTGTGTCGGCTCGAATTTCTCTGATCATGACGTTATAATTCTGTCCGCGTGTTGCGAATGACATTGTCAAAAGAATTAGTCCGAAGATTACTCTCATATTAAAATGCCATATAACGTTTGGCCTGGAGGGCAAATAAAAACCCTCGCCTCTTGTACCGTGATAAAGATAAATAAAGAACCACACACTTCAATGACGCACAGTCCCGTCCCGCTTGCAATAAGCATTTGTTAGTCGCTGGCAGAATTGCGCACGTACTTAATTTTTAGTTCTCTCAATTCGTCCATGTTCCTTGGTTCACCTTTATATTTCCAAATTGTCTCATACGACTTTGGAAAAAATTCCTTGCACCACCAATATGTCAAATGCTTGTATTCAAACTCTTCGCCCACATAAGGGTCTAACTGAACATTAACGAATGATTCCCATACACCAGGAATTGACTTCATAAATATCTCATTTTTATTTAACCAGTTCTCAAGCTGCTCCTCTAACTGCTTTACAGACATACCAAAATGAATAATAGTTGAACCGTAAGTTATTGGAACAGGATTAGTTCATGAGTCAGTAATCGAAATGTGAAAAATTTCCCTTGGAAGAAATGGCCATTTGTCCTCTGACAAGTTGTGTTCGTTTTGTCCGAGCAGTGGTACCTCATCGAAGCCGCGTCCTGTTTGCCCAGCCGAAGCGTTCGTTTAACTCCTTACGTAATTATTGAGTTACTTGAACGTCTTATATGTTTGCCATAACCATTTTGATTACTGTACCCAAGCCGAATAATAAATTGTATAGGCTTTTTTAGCTCTAGATTATCACCAATTTGATCCTTCATCGGCACTTCCTCTAAGATTTGAGAAATGGTATGATTTCTTATACTTAATTCAGTACATTTTAACAGGGTCTTTTGATAAAGTCTTCCGGATTCATAAATAGAAATACTTTCTCTGCTGTTTGAAGTTATTACCAAAAAACCGCTCGTGTGCTTTATTTGTTCTACTGCACTTTTTATTCCCTGATTAATAAATGAGCTGCCAACAGCTGATTTTTTGTTAAAGAAACTATACCAGACAAATTTGGGCAAGCCATTTAATCCAAGCATTTCAGGAAAAAGACCATCACCTAATTTTTCCTTTTGATCTTTGTCGAACCTCAACCAATCGCTGAGTTCCAATTGCTTGCTTTTGTCATTGCTTTGTTTTGTGAACGCTTCGATTTGTAGTTCTGATATTAATTTACCGCTGGGAGAGTTCGAGGAGAAATAATGCACATTTTCTCTGTCCAAGTCTTGAAGATTGGAGATGTGTTTGTCAGTTATTTCTCCGAAATTATAGTTCTTTCTGTCCGTAAAACGATTTTCAATCAGGGATAATGTTGCATTGGTAGAACTCAGATTACTACCTTTCACCTCAACACTAAACAATTCTTTGTCGGCTGAAATCGAGTCTAGAAATGGTTCGATTTTCAATTGATTACCCATAGCAACTGCCGCAAGATCAATTGTTTCAATGAATGCTGATATTGAAAGTAAAAACTCTCTGTTATTTGGGTCAACAATTCGTAATCTTCGTTCAAAATCACCGAATACCTTTAATCTATTTCCTTCAAGTTTAACCTTCCATGGTTGAGTATTGTGGCTACTTGGTGCATGCATTCCATAGGAAAGAATTTGTTGAATAGTCGAATCTGCTCTTTGCATTGCTTTGTTATTTGTAGTTTTGTTAGTTATGCCTTGTGCATGTACAACATCCCTTGGTAATACGGCAACAATACCTAATGCTGTCATTGCTTTAATAAATTCTTTTCTGTCCATGTAAATCATTTTCGTAAATTTTACTTCTTTAATTTCCATCAACTATTTCATATATTTCTATATAAGTCCTAAAATTATTTTGTTTTCCATTTTGCAGTTTCTTAAGGTTGCCCATAACGTATTGCGGCTACCAGTAGTTGGCGTTTTGGAACCTTCAACTGTCTATACCCACAAATGTTTATTTAAAGATACAAATGTTTGTTAGCAAAGCCAAAACAAATTAACGGTCTGCGAAGCAGGCAATAACTGGCTTTGCGATGACCTTGTCCGCGCCAATTACTGGTAGGTGCTGTTATGCGGTCGGCTTTATTGTCTGTTTAGAAAGTCTTTAACAACAGTCGCAACGTTGTCTTTAGTGATGCCTTTTGTCAAGCAGTATTTACTGTTTAACCAATCATTTAAAAGTTTTGTGCCTTTACTTGCGTTGCAAGATCCGCAGCAAAGCGCAATGTTGTCTGGACCATTTATTCTTATGTCGTTGATAATGTGTTCCCAAGTTGGTCGTGTTTTGTGCGTAACGACTGAATTAGTAAATGAAACACCGCAGTAAACACAACTTAAATCTCTTTGCTTTACTAATTCTTCAACGTCTTTTGGTATGCCCCAGCGATTAGCCATTAAAGTTTAATTACTCTTCTCCGAAGTAGTCACTGTCTATTTTTTTAACTTCATAAGTTTGTTGCGGAGTGCAACCAAGGTTATAGTCAATCATCAGTTGAGCCAATTGATGTCCATCAATTAAAACAATTTTAGTTTCATTTCTTGGAGTGTATTCGATTGCTTCTTTAGTGAAGTTTGATGTAGTAATAAAAATTCCTTTTTTAGCACCTTGTCCGGCTAATGCGCCAACAAATTTTTGAAGTTCAGGTCGACCAACAACATTGCCAGGTTTCCAACGTTTTGCCTGAATGTAAATAATGTCAAGTCCGAGTTTGTCTTCTTTTATTGTACCGTCGATTCCTTCGTCGCCACTTTTACCCATTGCTTTACCTGCGTCTTTAATTGAACCACCATATCCCATTTTTACTAAAAGTTCAACAACAAGTTTTTCAAAAAACGCTGGAGATAGTTCAACTACTTTATTAATAAGTTCAGACGCTAATGATTTTCTTATTTTCTGATAGGCTGTTTCTAAAGATTCTTCTGGAGTTTGTGTCGATTGCTCGTCATTAGTTTCAGTTTCGATTTCGTCTTCTCTTTTTGATGTTTGAAATTCTACGAATTCAGAAAATTGTTTTAAGAACTTAACATTAATTGAACTTGGTTTTTTCTTTAAGACATCAAGTCCTCGTTTTGAAATAACAACAATTCCTTGTTTGGGACTATCAATTAAACCAGCCTTTTTTAAATATGTCTTTGCCCATGCTGTCCTGTTATAAAATACTGGAGCAACACCGCTTGGCAATAATTCTTTTTGTTCCTCTTCAGTCACACCGAATTTTACAGCAAGTTCGTCTGTAACGTAACGCATTTTATATTCTTTACCGTCTGAAATAAATTCAAGTAAAGGCAACATTATTGATTGATAATCTGGAATCATATTTAAGTCTATTCGTTTTTATTGGTTCAGTCGTCCTTAAGCTGCCGCATAACATTTTTATATCGGAGACTCCGTGTCCGATATACCCTTATTGGCTCTCTAAATTTAAGCCTTTTGCCAAACAGTCCAAAGGACTGCCCCACTTTACCCCCCCCAATTTAGCATTGGGTAAATCCATCTTCCCTTAATATCTTTGCCGCCTATTTTTACGCTCTATGATCTCAGTTGACGCAGTTACAGTCGAATTCAGTGGCACCACGCTCTTCAGCGATATTACCTTCAACATCAACGAAAACGACCGCATCGCCCTCATGGGCAAAAACGGGGCAGGCAAGTCCACGCTCCTCAAAATCATTGCGGGCGTCAACAAGCCCACGCGCGGCAAGGTGTCGGCACCCAAAGATGCCATCATCGCTTACCTGCCCCAGCACCTGCTCACCGAAGACGATGCCACCGTGTTTGAAGAGGCATCCAAAGCGTTCGGCAAAATACTGGACATGAAGAAGCAGATGGACTACCTTAACTCGCAGTTGGAAACACGCACTGATTATGAGTCGGAGGAGTATTCCAAAATCATTGAACAAGTTTCTGAACTCAGCGAAAAATATTACTCCATCGAAGAGATCAACTTCGATGCAGAAGTGGAAAAAACCCTGATGGGCCTCGGCTTCCTGCGCAGCGATTTCACACGATCGACCAAAGAGTTTAGCGGGGGCTGGCGCATGCGCATTGAACTGGCCAAGATTCTGTTACAAAAGCCGGACTTGATCTTACTCGATGAGCCTACCAACCACCTGGACATTGAATCGGTGCAGTGGCTGGAAGAGTTTTTAAAGACCAACGCCAAAGCCGTGATTGTCATCAGTCACGATAAGATGTTTGTGGATAACCTCACCAACCGCACCATCGAGGTAACGATGGGCCGCATCTACGACTACAAAACCAACTACTCGCACTACCTGCAACTGCGTCAGGAAAGACGCGAGCAACAGCAAAAGCACTTTGACGACCAGCAGAAAGAGATTGCCGACATCACGGCTTTCATCGAGCGCTTTAAGGGCACGTATTCGAAAACACTACAGGTGCAGTCGCGGGTAAAGATGTTGGAGAAGATCAAGATCATTGAAGTAGATGAGGTAGATACTTCGGCTCTGAATTTGAAGTTCCCTCCTGCCCCGCGCAGCGGAAACTATCCCGTGATTGTCGAAGGATTAACCAAGCGCTATGGCGACCACGTGGTGTTTCAGGATGCCTCGTTTACCATTGCCCGAGGTGAAAGAGTGGCGCTGATTGGTAAGAACGGTGAAGGTAAATCGACTTTGGTGAAAGCCATCATGGGCCAGATTGAATTCGAAGGCAAACTGCAAGTGGGGCACAATAGTTTGATCGGCTACTTCGCACAAAATCAGGCGGCTTTGTTGGATGAAGATTTGACTGTTTTCCAAACCATTGATCAGATTGCTTTTGGCGACATTCGCACTCAAATCAAAAACATATTAGGTGCTTTCATGTTTGGAGGTGAAGCCATCGACAAAAAAGTGAAAATGCTATCGGGTGGTGAGCGAACACGTCTGGCGATGATTAAACTGTTATTACAGCCGGTGAACCTGTTGATTCTCGATGAGCCTACCAACCATTTGGATATCAAAACGAAAGACATTTTGAAAGATGCACTTCGCGCTTTCGATGGTACATTGATTCTCGTTTCGCACGACCGCGATTTCCTCGATGGACTGGCCAACAAGGTGTTTGAGTTTGGTAACAAGCGCATCAAAGAACACTTTGAAGATGTGAACGGATTCTTACGCAACAAAAAATTGGAAAATCTACGCGAAGTAGAACGCACCGTAACCAAATAAACCATGATCAACTGGCAAGCCATCAGTTTCTATTTACTCTACCCTTTCATTTATCTGATTGCCTCGCTCCCGTTTTGGTTGCTCTATCGCGTTTCTGATTTTTTTTACTTTCTGTTGAATTTATCCGGCTACCGCAAGCAGGTGGTGGTAGAGAATTTACGCAACTCCTTTCCAGAGAAATCGGACGAAGAAATACAGGCCATCCGTAGAAAGTTTTTCCGCTATCTGGTCGATCTGATTTTTGAAACACTCAAAACCTTGCGCATGGATGAAAAGGAATCTGCTGCCGCGTGCACTATGGATAACCCGCCGTGGTTACAAAAACTCTACGAACAAAAACGAAGCATTTTGATTGTGATGGGTCACTATGGCAACTGGGAATGGGCCGGCCCCAGCGTTACCATCAACACCAAGTATCAGTTGGTGGTGATCTACCGACCGCTCAGCAATCCCTACTTTGAAAAAATGATGGTGGGCATGCGTACGCGTTTCGGCACGATGATTACACCCGTGCAACAAACCTTGCGCGATATGGTGGCCAAGCGTAGTCTGATCACAGCCACTGCTTTCATTGCTGATCAGTATCCGCCTGCCGAAGGAAAAATTTGGCTGGATTTTTTGAATCAGGATACGGGCTTCTTTACAGGACCCGAAAAACTATCTACCAAGTTTGATTATCCCATCGTTTACATTCAGGTGAAGCGCCAAAAGCGAGGTCACTATCACATCACACCTGAGCTACTTTTTGAACATCCGAAACAAACACAAGAAGGTGAGATTACAAAGACATTTGCCAAGCGTTTAGAGCAAGATATTCAGGCGCAACCTGAGACGTGGTTGTGGTCGCACAAGCGCTGGAAACACAAGCGTTGATCATTACGGGTTCAACGAGGGTAAATCGTTCTACAGCAATCAGATTTCGATCAAATACTTCGCAGTAGATGGTCTCCATTCTATCAATTTTGACTAGCTTGCAGCCCTCCTAAACCTTCGATATGAGATCTGGTAAAGAATTGCTTGCTGCCAGTAAGGCGTATGCTTCTGAATACAAACTACGAAGCTGGGTAGAAGTGTTGTTAACCATCGTTCTATCCGGCGTAGCGATGCTATTCACCTTGTTTGCACCTATTTCAATTTGGTATAAAATTCCGGTAAGCATTATCAATGGCTTACTTTACGTGCGTTTGTTTGTCATCTACCACGATTACCAACATCGTGCAATCTTGCAGAATTCTACTTTGGCAATTTGGTTGATGCGAGCTGTGGGTGTTTATGTGTTGGCACCCGAAATGGTGTGGAAGCGCACGCATGAATACCATCACAACAACAACTCCAAGTTATCGATATCGGGCATTGGTTCGTACCCTACCGTAAGCACCAAGCGCTATCTCACACTCACGAAAAAACAAAAATTAATCTATCTGGTCAATCGCCATCCGGCCACCATCTTGTTAGGCTACGTTACGCTGTTCATCTATTGGCTCAACTTAAAATCATTTGTGCAAAGTCCGGGCAAACACATTGACTCGTTGCTGGCTTTGGTGGTACACTTCGCCATTGGCTATGCCATCTGGTATTACATGGGCACTGCTCTTTTATTTCTTGGCTGGATCATTCCGTTCTCCATCACGTTTGGTATGGGTGCCTATCTTTTCTACTGCCAGCATAATTTTCCGGGAGCTACCTTTCGGGAAAATCAAGACTGGACGTACGACAATGCAGCTCTCTCTTCAACCAGCTATATGGTGATGAATCCGGTGATGCATTGGTTTACCGGCAACATCGGCTACCATCATGTGCACCACCTTAATTCACGCATTCCGTTTTATCGCTTGTATGAAGTGATGCAGGATATGCCTGAGCTACAGAATGTCGGCAAGACTTCGTGGAAGCTGCACGACATGATCGAGTGCTTTAAGTTAAAGCTGTGGGATGACGAGCAAGGCAAGATGATCCCCTTGCGCGAGTTGCATAAAAATTAGACTCGATACTTGATACTCGATGCTTGATGCTCGATCAGAATTAGGTATAGAGATTCGTGTTGCGAAGCAGTGGCCGGGGTCAGTACGGCTATAATCACTGGCAACAAGCCGTCCGACACCTCCACCTACGTTGAGTTTCCTCTCGGAATGACAGAGTGGGTTTTAGACGGATACTTGATGCTC